>Ga0155407_162_pt1 | contig 45829 bp, 54 predicted proteins | sample RifCSPhighO2_02_FD_106375 | JGI IMG/M metagenome (GOLD analysis project Ga0155407, IMG submission 106375) | Candidatus Gottesmanbacteria bacterium RIFCSPHIGHO2_02_FULL_39_14
GAGAAATATTTTTCATAAGTGCCTCCTTCAAGAAGCACTTTAGAGGAAAGTTGAAAGTTCGCAAAATGCGGAAAATTCAAAGTTCGTATAACATACATTGAATCATTCTTGACAAAATGTATAAAAAGCATACAATAATTGTATATGCAGACACAAACGTTAAATATTGCTTTACCTAAAGAGCTTGTTAAACAAGTTGATAAAGTGGCCGCCAAAGAATTCCGGAACCGCAGCGAACTTATCAGGGAAGTCTTAAGGATATATCTGGAAGACAAAAACGAATGGGAGGAAATATTCCGGTTGGGTGAAATAACGATGAAAAGGATAGGAATTAAGAGCGAGAAAGATATCGATAAAATAGTATTAGAATATAGACATGGCCGTAGAAAGATTAAGAGTACTCCTTGATACCAATATTTTAATATCGGCAATTGGATTTGGAGGTAAACCGAGAAAAATATTACAACATGTTTTAAAAAAGAAAATTATAGGAGTAACTTCTTCTATTTTATTGGCAGAACTTGAAGATGTCTTAAATAAAAAATTTACCTTATTGTCACCTCATTTTGAACGGATAAATAAGTTGATCAGGAAGAGATTTTATTTAGTGAAACCCACAGAAGAAATTCGTATCTTAAAGGATGATGATGATAATCGGGTATTGGAAGCAGCAAAGAAAGCTTCGTGCAGTTTTATTGTAACTGGAGACAAAGAATTATTAGATTTAAAAAACTTTAAAAATATTAAAATAGTTACTGCTGATCAATTTTATAAGTTCTTAACAGAAGAAGAGGTCTAGCCTAAGAATACACTGACATTAACAGACATTATCCTTAACTTTTTTATTGTTGGTATTAATTTGCTTTTTATTGACACTCTTTGAAAAGGTATGGCAAATTGAAATTATGTTAAAAATCATATACAAATGAAATATGAATATATTTTTGCAGAAGAAGAGAGCAACAGAATCATTAATTGAAGAATGCATTATACGGGGCGGACCTTAAAATCCGTGAAAATAATAAGAGAAGATCAAAATTCCCTGGTTTTAAAAGACAATAATTTAATCGCTTTTTTTGCCGGAATAGTTTTTGCTTTAAGCGGAATTCAGATTATTTTCAATCCTTCTAAATCTATCAATTCAATACCGATCTGGTCTGGAATAGATTGATAATATAATCATTTGACATTATATTTATTATTATGGCAGATATTGGTCGTGATAGACTACCGCTACCACACCCGCCGGAAATAAATGCAAAAGAAGCAGGTGTAACTCCTTTGACTTCTGACGAACTCAGAAGAAGAGCTGAGGCCAGATCAGAAAAGCTTGCCCGAATCAAATTGAAAGTACATAATGCCTTGGAAAATTTCCGAAACGGTAAAATAAGCGAGAATAATATAGAATCACTCAATCCTTCAAGAATTGTAAATACCGATACAGAACAGACAGAATCATCAAAGGCACAAGAATTGTTAAAAGCCATATTTCAAAAAAAACAGGGAATTGGAGAATTTGTTAACCAGGCAGTAATGACTAACATGCAAAGAATAAGAAGATCTCAATTATCTGCAACACAAAAATGGCATAATTTAAAGACTCAAATAAAACGAGGGGTAGTTTCTCCCAACTTAGAAAATGGGCTTAAAACTTTATTTTGTCAGAACCTGAAGCGCATTCCGGCAAGAGTATAAAATAAGCCTAATTTTTTTATGGATGATCTCTTTGAAAAATATAAACAAAGAATAAATTCTCTTCCTATTTCTGAAGAGGAAAAAGATAAGCTTTTTAATAATTTTGCAACCGAACTTCAATTCAATTTAACCAATGCTTTCGCAGATACTTTAACTGACGAACAATTGAAAAAAATTGATGAGGCAGTCAATGATGAAGAAACTCTCAGAATATATTTTTCAATTTTAAACGAATCATTAGAACTTCCTGAATTTCTGGATTTTATTGAACAGACTTATACGGATATCATGACTAAAACTTTAAGCTCACTACCTGAATTTACCAATCAACCATCCCTAAAATAACACTTCTCTCCCCATGAAAAATAGAATTATATACTCTATACTGTAGTTGTGATGAAGAAAAGTATCGGGCTTTGGCTAATTATTTTTGTATTCATTCTCTTCTTTTCAAGCTATAAAATGGCTTTTGCACAAACAGATCCGCCAACTCCCAACCCGACTGATTATAAATTTGATATCAGCGGACCAACTATTACACCTCCCGATTATTCAAAGAATGAATGCCCTATATGCGGGGCGGGGCAATTCTGGTCAAGTGATCACGGCTGCTGTAAATTTGATATAAATTTTTCTTCCGCATCATCCTTTAATATTGTCTGCGAGCAGCCGTCAATTGAAGTCTGCACGTATGATAAATTCTGTATATCCGGAAAGGGTTGTTTATTAGGAGGTACAAAATTGAGCACCTTTAACCCTTCAGAATTATGCAACAAGCTGATTGTGCCTGAGGAGAATTCTCAATGTTTAACCTGCATGCAGGATAATGAACACGTCTGGACGGCAATCGGATGCATACCGATCGGTTTGGCCAACCTTATTTCATCATATTTGGTTAAATTGGTGATGAGTATCGGCGGAGCCGCTGGATTTCTGGTTTTTCTTTACGGATCATATTTAATTCTGACTTCCGGTGACGATGTAGAAAGAGTAAAACTTGGCAGAAAATATATTACATCTTCACTTAAAGGTATAATCCTTATTATCTTCGGATTTCTTATATTCAGAATTATTACTGTAGATATACTAAAAATTCCCGGGTTTGAGTAGCAATATTAAGTTTTTCCTTCTCCTTCTGATGGCATATGGGGAACTAATGGAGGTTCTTCAGGTTTCTTCGGATTTACAGTTCCAGGCTTATGGAATATTTGACCGATTTTGGTCATTCCTCCTGAGGCTGCGCTACTATATGCATGAGCTATTGTCGGCAGGAACGGAATAATTGAAGCAACCACTCCTAAAATTGATGCAGGGGTTGTAGGAAAATTCACAAGCGTGTACTCAGGAATAATAGATTTTTTAATCCGGTCAATTATTGCCGGAATGGCCATTAAAACACCGATGGAGACAAATGAAGATAACACCGTCTGAGTGATGCCCGACAGAGGAGGAGGAAGAAAGGCATTTCCCGTTGAAGAGACTGCTTTTATTATATTAGCTCCGGCCAGAAAAAGAACCGCTAAAAGCGGAAAAGTAATAATATTAGCCAGCAACCTTTTTAACCATTTGGAAAACTGATTTTTTCCGGGGAAAATATCGGCCAGCAATAAAAAAGGGGCAAAAACAACGCCAAAGACTATTTCGATATACGAACCAATCAGAGTAAATAAAATCCTGAAATATAGAAATAAAAGAGCAAAATAAATGGCAACGATTAAAACTAACTGTTCAAGTTTTTCGATTATTTGCGATGCAAGCCAACCGCTTAAGGGTATAGCCAAACCGCCTGCAGCCAGAGCTCCCGGGTCAAATTCCAAAGCAAAAAATCTGGTTTCAATGAAAGTAACTATATCGTGTAAGGCTGAAGCAACATTAGGATAAATCTGCATTCCAAGCATAAATGTTAAATTATCTTTGATCAGATTACGGACGGTATCGGGGATTATTTTTAAAAAGCTGTCGACAAAAGCATAGGGATTTGATTGAATAGTCAGAAAGTCAAAAATTTCTCCCGGACTTGTATGACCGTATAAAGATTCAACCAGCTGGGCATCAACCAGATTATTGGTTCTGGCAATCTGAAATACAACCATTAAAGACAGGTACATCAGATCGATAAAAAATCCGGCGATGGCAAAGGAAAAAGTTACTGTCAAAACAACCAAAACTGCTTTTAAAATAGTTTTTTCTATATCAATAGAAATATTAGGATCGATTTTGAAACGGAATATATAAAGAAATCCGGTAATCAGAAGAGCTATAATGATCAAACTGTAAGCGATATTGCGGCTAATTGACCAGAAGGACAGATAGGCTGAGAGTGAAGTCATTCCAAGTCCGGTTGCCTGGGCATAGACTTTGCCACCCATGGAAACATCCGACAGTTTATTCATCAGGGCAAAACTAAAGGAAGCCGGCGGATTGGCATAGGGAATAATAAAAAGATTGGAGGCAACTCCAAGCAAACCGTTTTTAAAATAATCATGGTTTTTATCTAATTTGAGTTCAACAGGTAATTTGGCTCCTTTTTTTAAAGATTCCTCCGAAAAACACTTCTCACCGACAATAATACAGGTCACCAGATGCAGATTTGTTACCCAACCGATTAATTTTTCCGAATAATGACGGTTAAGATCCGTTGCCGACTGCGTTGCTATTTGAGCAGAGGGTGAGGTTTGGATGGATGTGGCAGATTGTGAATATACAGGAGGGGCGGAAAAAATAATTAGGGGAAAAATCAGCAAAAAGATAAAGAGGTTTTTAATAAAGCTCATTTATTTAACTATACTTAAGTTGCATAGTCACATCAAGATGACTTATGCTAAATATATGCAAACAGTCAATCCGCAACTGCCGAATATGGAAATTCCCCAAAATCTGGAAAGATCAGTCGGCACTACTTTTTTCCAACAGCATCTGATTGCGAGTTTTGACAGCCAAAGCCGAACTTTGAGTGAAAGCAATTTTCTGAAGACTGAAGCACCGGCATTAACAAGAACGCAAACATTAGATTTATTAATTTCCCTGCAAAGGAACGAAGCCGACTATGCTACTTTTTTCGATAAACTGCCTAACATTACTCTTCATAATCCCGATGTAATACAACCGGATATTCCGCTTCAACCGACAGACGAAAAATTAACCGGGATAATAAACATGCTGGCGGAACCAAAAGGAGAAACAAGCTGGATAGAAATATGCAAAAAATATTCAGGTAGCGGACGAGGAATAATTCAGCTAGCCGATGATTTAATAAAATCAAATCCCAATATCGGAGAAGCGGAATTTAGAGAAATCCTTCAACTATTCCACGGGGATTTGAGAACTGAAGCTTACCTGGAAATGGCAAGACTGGACAGAATTTCAGGGCAGAATCCGGAGACTTGGGAATCTTTTTTGGGAGAAGTTTCCAGAAGCCAAATAAAACCGCAGGACTCGGAATTAAAATTACTGACAATAGGAAACGACGAAGTATTGAGAGCAAATACGGTAAAGTTTATTGAAAAGCAATCACAATTATTGAAACATTTAAAATTAAGAAGAAGTAGTGAAGATCCGTTTCTGATAATTGATAAACACGGTAAAAAATATGATCTGCAAAATCGTTCTGAAGCAAAGAGATTGTGGGAGGATTATCTGGTAATCAGGGGAGGAAGCGGTGTTACCTGGGTGGAGAAGGATTTATATAAAGTATTGGAACTTCCGCGAACTGCTATTCCTGACGAAATAAAAAGAGCATTCAGGAACCTGGCAGTAAAATTTCATCCTGACCACAACAAACAACAAGGAGCAGAAGAAAGATTCAAGGAAATTAACGAAGCTTATAGCATACTTTCGAATCCTGAAAAAAGGGCAAAATATGATAATTTGGGGAATAATGCAGTTGAATCAATATTAAAACCCGACGAAAGGCTGGTTAATTTTTACTTCGATCATCTAAAAGGATACACTCCTCCGAAAGATTGGCATCTAGATGACTCGGGCTGGTGGACTAACAGAAGAACCGGAGAAAAAATCCATCCCCAAACGCCTCAGGGCGCTTACCGGATAATCCAGGAAATTTTGAGAGGGCTTCCTGATATTTGGGAAGACGGGAAAATCGGACCGTTCCTAAACAAATACTATAAACAGCCTCGAGCCAAAAAAACACCACCACAAGGTAATCAAAATCGGAGTAAATCCAAATATGAACCGGAGTCAGTAATTAATCCGGATAGTTCAGTAGCCGGACGCACGGACGTAGGTCAGAGGGAAAATAATGAGGACAATTATTTCATTTCGCCGGACGGAAAATATTTCGGGGTATTCGACGGAGTGGGCGGAGCCAGCAAAGGGGAGGTAGCCAGTAAAATCGCTAAAGAGACTTTTGCTAACAGTTACCAGCGCAGTCTTGACTTTCTAATGCAGGAAGCAAACACAAATATTTACAGAACGGGAATAGAAAGAGATTTACAGATGGGTACTACAGGAACAGTTGCCAGAATTATAGGGAACAAACTTGAAATAAACCATGTGGGAGACAGCCGGGCATATTTAATCAGGGATAAACAGATATACCAATTAACCACGGACCATGTTAATCCTTATAAAATTAACCAGTTGACCCGAGTGTTAGGCAGAGATCAAGAAGTGAACCCGGACAGACTGCAGTATAATCTGCAGGAGGGTGACCAGATTCTTCTTTGCACTGACGGTCTGACTAGAAAAGAGTACGGGCCTTCTGATGCCATAAGATACGGGCTTACTGATGCCGAAATATTAGAGGCGGTAGCAGCATCGGCTACACCTAAGGAAAAAGTAAGATGGCTAATTTACAGGGCAAACAGCAAGGGAGGCCGGGACAATATTACGGTAATTATCAAGAGTTTTACTCTTAAAAAATAGGCATCTTTATGAAAGTTAAAGCAGACAAAAATCCCAAATATATTCCGGACAGGAGAAAAACTTTACAGGCTTTTGCAGGTGGAATAATTCTGTCTGTAATCACCTTAATTCTCTTTTTTTATATCATTTTAGTTCCAAGGTACGAAAAAAACTTGGAAAAGCAGGTGGAGGAAAGAACAAATTCTTTTTGGAGAAACCGGGAATACAGAATACCGGTATTGTCACCTACACCGATAATCAATAATTGCCCAAAATGCCAGGAACAAATATATAACTGGGACAATATCATGGAGTTTTATTCCATTAAAGTTGCTGATCCCGCCTGGGTAAAACTTGAAAGTAACAGGGTCGGAATAAGATTTGAATATCCGATTGAGGCAAATAAATTAGTCATGTTTGAATTTAATGAATGGGGGGAAAACATATCCGATCCGAGCGGAACCGTATTTGTCTGGTCAACAAGAGGGTTAGGTGAAGAATTCGGAGAAGACTATTTTGCACAGGGAGCATCAAAAGATATAAAAGTCGGCCGCGAGGAGGTATTTTTATACAATTGGACCGAAAGCGAAGGAAAATATTATGTTAATGACACTAACGGCAATTCATATAAAGTAGAAAATATTTTCACCAGAGAAATTCCAGCCGGCGGAAGGGCGTTATTGTTTAATACATTATGTTTTTGGGAGTATAAAGGGGGCTGCGAAGAAATAGAATATTCAAAAACGCTGATTGTCAATTTTCCCTTAAACCATCGAGAAAAAATTGAGAGCATACTATTTAACATACCCGCCGGTTTTACGGATGCCGACATTGAAAGACTGATTGAGTCAATTGATTTTATTAAATAATGAAAAATCTTATCTCTTCGGAGATTGTTTTTTGGCGCTGGTCCCGCTGATCTTACCATTCGCCTTTTCAATTCTATTCGAATACGGCTCATGGTGCGATCTTAGCGGGACTTCGGGCATTGATTTTATCTTTTTGGACTTTGTTTCTTTGCCCTCGCTTTTTGGGCTAAGCCGGCTTTTCTGCGTTCTTTGACTCGGGAGTCTCTAGTTAAAAAACCCTTTTTTCTTAAGATGGGACGAAATTTCTCCTCATCAACTTTGACCAAAGCACGGGAAATTCCATGAATTAGAGCGCCTAACTGGCCTTGTTTACCTCCTCCGGTAATTTTGGCGGTGACGGCAAAACGGCCGAGAGTATTGGTAGTTCTGAAAGGTTCAAGATAAATCTTCTGGTAAATTTCGCCAAAAAAATATTTCTCAATGGGAAGCGAATTGACTGATATTTCACCCGCTTTTATTTCCTGATTGCCAATTTTAACCTTATCATCACCAGTGATATACAACTTTACCCGGGCACTTGATTCTTTGCGCCGGCCAACAGCGTAATAAAACTCGAGAGTTTTTGACTTTTTATCAGCTTTTCCCGCCGCTTGCGGGATCCCGCTGAGGCGGGATTTTTCTTCTTTTTTTTCTTTTTTAGGCATACTTTTTACGATGTCTGTGAAAACTTGCTCTGATATGGATGATTATCATCTGGGAAAATATAGAGTCTCCTTAACATGGAATCTCTGAGTTTATTTTTGGGAAGCATACCGGAAACGGCTTGTCTGATGATTCTTTCCGGCTGATTTTTAATGACATCTTTATATAATTTTTCTTTTTGACCGCCAGGGAAGCCTGAGTAATGACGGTAAATCTTTTGCTCTTTCTTTTTGCCGGTAACAGCGATTTGGGAGGAATTGATGACAACGACATGATCACTGCAATCCAAATAAGGAACATAATAAGATTTAGATTTCCCGATCAGATGCCCGGCAATTTGAGTGGCTATTCTTCCTAATATTTTGCCTTTGACATCAATAAGATGCCACTGCCTGTTAATATCTTTTATACTGGTTGATTTAGTTGTTAATTTCATTTTTTCTTTTCAGTTTTCACTTTTTTAGGCTTTTCTGCGTTTTTTTTATCAGTTGACTTGGCAGAAGCAGGTTTAAGGGGAGTTTGAGGAGCCGGAGGAGCAGTCCACTCCATCATTACTACTTCAGCGTTATCCCCTTGACGCTTGCCGATTCTCACCATCCTGATATAACCGCCGATTTTATCCTTAAATCGCGGTGCAATCTCATTAACCAGCTTTTTTACCGGTTCTTTTCTGGTAAGAAAAGAGGCTATCTGATTGACTTGTGAACGGGAACCATCCTTGGCTTTGGTAACTAATTTCTCAATCAATGATTTAATAGCTTTGGCTTTAGCAAGGGTAGTTTTTATCCGGCCATAGATGATGAGGGAATTTATTAAATTCCTAAAGAGTGCTTTTCTCTCTTTAATATCGCGATTTAATTTTTTGCCGAAAACTCTATGTTTCATAAAATATGTCAGACTGTTAGGGCAATACCCTTCTTTCTCAAGACTTCTTCAATATAGGTAATTGATTTGGCCCCCAAATTTTTAATTTTATATAAATCTTTTTTAGGTGTTCCCAATAGTTGGCCTACCGTATCAATACCTCCATTATGAAGGGCATTGACTATCCTTGTCTGTAAGTCTAATTCCTCCAAAGTCATCTTGAGAATTTCCTCAGAGATGGCGGGTGTTACCGCTACTGCTTCTGTGGATTTGGCTTTCGGTTCATAGATTTGAATAAAGAAGGAAACCAGAATTTTAGCTGCCTCTTTAATAGCAGAAAGTGCAGTGATTGTTCCATCTGTCCAAACATCTAATATTAGTTTATCCAGATTAGTCATCCGGCCAACACGGGTTGCTTCAACCCGATAGTTTACCCTCGCAACAGGACTATAAAAAGCATCCAATATAATAGTATTCAATTCTTTAGAACCTACGTATTCTTCAGAGGGAACATAACTGTAGCCCGGCTCAATTATTAATTCCATATTGAGTTTGACTTTACTGGAAGTAAGTTCTCCCAAATAAAGATCTTTATTAATAATTTCAGCTTCAGAAGAAACAATATCTTTAGCATAAATCTTAGCCGGACCTTTAATATTTAATTTGGCAGTAGTGAACTTATCAGATTGTAGTTTGACCCGAATTTTTTTAACGTTAAGAAGAAGTTGAATGACATCTTCTTTTAAACCGGAAATCGTGGAAAACTGGTGTTTTACTCCGTCAATCCGGACTTTAGTTATCGCGGCACCTTTGAGGGAAGTAAGCAGAACGCGTCTTAAACTAACTCCGAGAGTGTGACCATAGCCCTGCTCCAATGGTTCGAAAGAATACTCTCCATAGGTATCGGTATCGGATTCCTCTTTGATAGTAAATTTTGGTTCGACCATAAATAATTCCTCCTTTAAATAATATTAACGTGAATAGAATTCAATAATTAATTGTTCATTTATATTTTCTGCAATATCATCCCTTTTGGGAAGTTTAACAACTTTGCCGATAGGTCCACGTCTTGCTAACCAGGGGGAAATTTGAGGATCTTTTATTTCCAACATTTTTTTTACGTGAGGATTTTCCAGCATGTCCTGTTTAAAAGTGATTATCATACCCGGAATTACCAAAAATGAGGGGATATCTACTTTTCTGTTATCAACCATAATATGACCGTGAGTTATAAATTGACGGGCTGAGGATCTGGTAGGGGCAAGATTTAAGCGGTAAATAACATTATCGAGACGTCTCTCTAAAAGAGCAAGAAGTGCCTCACCAGTATTTCTTTTATCGCTTGTGGCAGCTTGGAAATATTTTCTGAATTGTTTCTCAAGAACACCGTAGATTCTTTTGACTTTCTGCTTTTCCCGAAGCTGAATTCCATAATCCGATGGTTTTCTCTTTCTTTTCTGACCGTGTTGACCCGGAGTGATTTTTAATCTTTTTAAAAGCTGAGAATGTGATTTCCCGCCCGGTGTTTTTAAACCGAGATCCGCACCTTCACGTCTGGCTAATCTATTTTTTGGTCCTGTATATCGCGCCATTTTATACTCTCCTTTTCTTTTTTGGCCGGACACCGTTATGAGGCATGGGAGTGACGTCGGCAATCATGGTAATTGAAAGACCGGCGCTTTTTAGCGCCCTTAAGGCCGCATCCCGACCGGCTCCAGGTCCCTTAATAAAAACATCAACACTTCTTAAATTATTTTTCATCATGACTTTCTTGGCTACTTGATCTACTGCTGAAGTAGCTGCAAATGGCGTCGATTTGCGGGTGCCCTTAAAACCGACGCTGCCTGAAGTTCCCCAACCAAGGGTATTACCAACCTCATCAGTGATAGTTACTATAGTGTTATTAAAAGTAGCAGTTATGTAAACTCTACCTTTTTCGGATACTTTAGCTCTACTTTTCATTTGGTTTCCTTCCGAGGAGCAGACTCTCCCAACTTGGCTCTGGTTTCCTTTCTTAAAGCGCCAACTGTTTGTCTTTTACCTCTTTTGGTACGGGCATTGGTACGGGTTCTTTGGCCTCGTACAGGCAGGCCTTTAATATGTCTTAAACCGCGGTAGCTGCCTATTTCCTTAAGCCTTTTAATATTTTCCATAACCTCGGCGCGAAGATTGCCCTCTGTTTTAAATCCTTTGTCGAGGGCCTTCTGGATACGGTTTATTTGTTCTTCGTTCAATTTTTCTACCCTTGTACTTGCTTCTATTTGAGCATTTTTGAGAAGTCGATACACATTGCTGCGACCTATTCCATAAATATAAGTTAAAGCAATGTCCAGTCTTTTATTATTTGGTAAATCAATTCCAGAAATTCTAGCCATAATTATCCCTGACGCTGTTTGTGTTTCGGGTTTTCACAAACAACATAAACTTTACCACGTCTGACGACAATCTTACATTTTTTACATCTTTTTTCGACTGATGAATGGACTTTCATTTTAATCTATAAGTAATCCTGCCTTTGGTTTGATCATAAGGTGTTAACTCGACTTTAACTGAATCTCCAGGCATAATTTTAATATAATTTATTCTCATTTTACCGGACAGATGACAGAGAATCAGACGTCCGTCATTAAGCTTCACCCTAAATAATGTATTAGGTAAGGCTTCGACTACCATGCCGACTGCTTCAGTTGTCCCCTGATGGGCCATATTTTTTGGTCAAAAGAATAACCCCGCGGTCAGATAAGGCCACGGTTGTCTCAAAGAGTCCTGATATTTTACCATCCTTGGTTTGAATTGTCCATCCATCTCCCTTATAAATGACCTCAGGACTACCTAAATTATAAATTACTTCGATAGCCATAGTAAGACCCGGAGTTATTATGAGTGTTTTTTCCCTGGAGTTTGATACAAAACCGGGAATTTCCGGATCTTCGTGTAAGTGTTTACCAATACCATGTCCGATCAGACTTCTGACAACCGAAAAACCTGCGTCTTCAACTGTAGTTTGGATGGCTTCGGAAACATCGTAAATATAATTACCAGGAAGAACTTGTTCAATAGCTTTATCTAAAGCCAGTCTGCCAACGGTTAAAAATTTATCAACTGCATTATTTTTTTCAGATTTATCATCCTTGATTCTGACTGTCCAGGAACTATCTGTATGAAATCCGCGGTAGTAAACTCCCAGATCAATTCCGATGACATCATTTCCCTTAGCTATATAATTGTCCGGAATACCGTGGACAACAATATTATTAACACAAGTACAAATAGCCCACTTGTAACCCGAAACCATTTTAAAAGAAGGTTTAGCACCGTATTTTTCTATTTCTTTTTCAGCTAAAGCATTAAGCTCCAGCATGCTGACACCTATACCCAGCGTATGCAGCAGAGTTTCCATAACCCTATTTAAGATCTGACCACTTTCTTTCATAATTTCGATTTCTTTCTCGGTTTTTATATTTAAACCTGGCATTGTTTACAAATTATTGATAAATCATGAATAAAATTCTGGATATCTGTATTATTTATAACAACGAAATCAGCCAACTGTTTGAGACGGGGAAGGTTTAACTTTTCTATCTCGTATTTTTCCCTATGTTCAATTTCTGATAAAGTTAAAGTTCGAGGTAATCTATTCATAAGCCTCTTAATTCTTTTCTTTCTATCGGATTGAAGATAGATAATCTTTACTTTTTTCAAATTTTTTTGGAAAAATTGCCATTCTTGACAGCTTCTCATCCCTTCAATGATTACCAAATCATGAGTTTTTAATAGATATTTGACCTTATCTATAATGCTCCGGGCATAAATATCCTGGCCCAAGTTTTGCCTTAATTTTTCTCTAACCTGGTGTTCGTTTTTCTCCGATGGCGACAGTTTATTTATTTTAAGATGTTTATGAGTTAAATCTCCCATTCTGACGACTGGAAATTTATTATTAATAAAAAATTGCGCTGCTCGCGTTTTACCTGTGCCTGGCAATCCAACCAGTACAGCCACACTTTTTACCATTAAATATTAAGGTTTAATTTTGCCAATATATCCTGAAATACCATTTCGACTGATTGTTCACCGTTAATTTCAGCCAAAAGACCCTTTTTTTGGAAAAATTCGACCAACTCATGTTCCATTTGATGATAAGTCCTTAATCGTTGATTTATTCGTTCCGGTGTGTCGTGAGAAATACTACTACCTTCATAAACTTTACGATTTCTTTTTAATAACCTAGACCTGGACTGGCGATCGGATAATTTAAGGTAAATAAATTTATCCAAACAATAATTCAATTTAGATATTACACTCTCTAAAAATTGCGCCTGATGTATATTTCTGGGAAAGCCGTCGAGAATAAAACCTTTTTGACTCTCAGAGGATTCCAATTTCTCCCGCCAGAGCTTAAACATGACATAATCAGGAACGTATTGACCGGTTTCAAGAGCCTTCCGGCAAATCTTTCCTTCTACTGTGTGATTCTTTTTGGCTTTTGCCCTAACTAAATCACCTGATGTTATCACCGGCAGATTTAATTTGGCTTTGAGAAGATTGGCCTGGGTACCTTTACCGGAACCTTCGGGACCATAGATAATCAGATACATTCTATTTAAGGAATCCTTCGTAATTGCGCATAACCAATTGAGCTTCGATCTGTTTGACCGTCTCAAGAACAACCGAGACTACTATTAATATAGAAGTGCCGCCTATAGTCAGAGCGGAGATTCCGGTTGCAAGCCTAGCTAGGGCAGGAAGGATGGCCACTAATCCCAAGAACAGAGCACCGGCTAAGGTAATTCGAGTAAGAATATAATTCAGATAATTGGCTGTGGGAGTACCCGGTCTAATACCCGGGATAAAACCGCCATATTTTTGGATTTCTCCTGAAATTTTTTGCGGGTTAAAAGTTATGGCTGTATAAAAATAAGTAAAACCGATGACTAATAAGAAATAAGTAACATTATAAATAACTCCATTTGAAGAAAAAAGAGAAGCCATACCGTTGGCAAAACCGGCTAAAGCTTTATTAGGAATCTGGGCCAGAAACTGCCCGGCTAATTGGGGAATAAGAACAATAGAAACAGCAAAGATTATGGGAATAACTCCGGCCTGATTTAATCTTAAAGGCAGATAGGTTGTGGATCCGCCATAGAGTTTATTGCCTCGGACTCTCTTGGCATAAGTTACCGGAACCTGGCGGACAGCTTCATTAATAAAGACAATTCCGGCGATAACCAGAAGACTGATGAGGATAAAAATGCCGATATTAGCTATCAATTCCTGGGTAACTAAGGACAAAGTCTGACCGAAAAAGACCGGCAGGCGGCCAACTATTCCAGCGAAAATTAGTATGGATATACCGTTACCTATTCCGAACTCGGAAATAAGTTCACCAAGCCACATGAGAAAGACCGTCCCGGCAGCCATGGTAGTAATCAGGGAGATTAATACCATGGGTGAGAGAGTTTCAATAATACCCTGGTTTCTTAAAAGGGCATACATACCAAGAGCCTGAAGAACGCTCAACGGTACTGTTAAAAAGCGGGTATACTGATTGATTTTTTCCCGACCGTATTCCCCTTCTTTCTGTAATTCTTCAAGGCGCGGAAAAACGATAGTTAACAATTGAAGAATTATTGAGGCATTTATATAAGGATTAAGACCAATAGCCATGACAGAAAAATTGGCCAAGGTTCCGCCTGAAAAAATATCCAACAAGCCTAAAAATTCACTTTGAGCAAAAAGAGTCTTTAATTTATCAATATTAACTCCGGGAACCGGAATATGGGCAAAAATCCTAAAGACGAGGAAGATAAATGCCGTAAAAAGAATTTTTTTTCGTAACTCCGGAGTTTTGAAAGCAAGCGTGATCGGACGTAAATATTTTTCCATAAATTTATTTTACCCCGAACGTTCGGGGTTTACTTCAACTTTACCTCCGGCTTTTTCTATTTTTTTAGAGGCGTTTTTGGAGGTTGGTAATTTAACTATCAAAGGTATTTTGAGAGAGCCTTCCCCCAATATTTTAATGCCGAAGGCTTGCGCTTGATCTTTTTTAACCAGACGTTTCTTAACGAGAAAATCCAAATCAATAACAGTATTTTCAGTTAAATCCGCCAGATCTTTAATGTTAATCACTAAGGGTTTACTGCTTATTCTTTTATGGCGTCCTTTTCCTCGGAACAAGGGAAGTCTTTTGACGAAAGAGACTCCGGCTAATTTTATCGAGGTAGAAATTTTCTCCCTAGATTTCTGTCCTTTGGTACCCCGGCCTGCTGTTTTTCCCTTACCTGAACCATGACCCTGACCCAATCTTTTTTTCCTGTTCTCTTTTATTTTAGGTAATTTTGACAAGTCAGCCATGTTGTTTTATTTTTTCAGCCAAAGGCTGATCGGTTTTTAACCGAAACTTTTGTAAAGCGGTAAAAGTCGCATAAACATTAGAGGCTCGGTTATCGGTACCTAAAATTTTGGAAACAATATTCCTGATACCGGCAGCTTCCACAACTGCCCTGACACTGCCTCCTGCCCTGATGCCTGTACCAGGGGGAGCTGGCTTAAGAAGCACTTGGGCAGCACCCTGTTTCATTCGTATTTCATGCGGAATGGTGGAGTTAACAATGGGTACATTAATCAGATGTTTTCTGGCGTAGGTGGAAGCTTTTCTGATAGCACTAGTGACATCAGCAGCTTTCCCTAAACCAACACCGACTTTACCTTTTTTATCGCCGACAACGACCAAAATGGAAAAGCCTATTTTATTTCCTCCGGCCGTTTTTTTCGATACCCGGTTAACTTGAATTACCTTTTCGATAAATTCGCTATCCGTAATCATATTTTTAAACCAGACTCCCTGGCACCTTCGGCAAGTGTTTTTATCTGGCCGTGATATTTAAACTTACCGCGATCAAAAATGACAGTCTTAATTTTATCTTTAATGGCTCTTTCAGCCAATAATTGACCTACAATCTTGGCAATTTGGCACTTAGTAGATTTCAGCTTGTCCTTTGTTAATTTCTGTGAATTAACTGTAACAAGAGTTTTGCCTTTATCATCATCAATTAATTGTGCATATATAAACCGATTAGACCTAAAAACCGACAGGCGAGGACGGGTTAGGGATCCCCTGTTTCCCTTAACCAAAATGGTTTTTTTCTTATTTTTTTGTAAGATATGTTTAGGTATCATAAGATATTTTTATTTTCCGACAGCACCGCCGACACCTTTGGCTGCTTTACCGGCTTTCTTTCTTATTTTTTCCCCAAGATATTTTATGCCTTTGCCTTTATAGGGCTCAGGAGGCTTAACTCTTTTAATGGAAGCGGCTATCTCACCAACCAGATATTTATCTATACCCTGAACTAAAATTTTATTTTCCGTTACTATGAACAAAATATCCTGAGGTGCGGTAAATTCTACGGGATGAGAAAAACCGACAAAAAGACTTAATTTTTTACCGTCTGTTTGCGCCCTAAATCCAACCCCGACCATCTCCAAAGTTTTTTGCCAGCCAGTTTTGACTCCTATAATAGCATTTTTAATTAATGAATAATAAAGACCTAAGAGAGAAATATCAGAATCACCCTCTTTATTCTTTAAACTAATGAGATTGTCCTGATATTGGAATAGTACTTCCGGCGGCAGATTAAGGGTAAGTGTGCCTTTTGATCCGGAAACGGCTAATTTCCCAGCGTCAAAATCGACTTTGATATCGGATTCAACTTTAATCGGTTTTTTCTTCAGTGTTGACATATTAGTTACCAAACTTTACAGATTAATTCGCCGCCTATTTTCTTTTTCCGGGCATCCTGGCCTGACATAACACCATGTGAGGTAGATAGGACAGAAATTCCCAGACCACCCAAAACTTTAGGAATTTTGGTATAGGGTAAATAGACCCGCCGTCCCGGTTTACTGACAATTTCTACGTTGGTTATCTTGCCTATTTTTCCCTGATAAAGCAAATCAATTACCAGGATTTTTCGGTTTTTATTTTCTTTAACATCTATTTTCCCCACATAACCATAACGCATGAGTACTTCAGCGATAGCGGATTTAACCCGTGAATATGGCAAGCTGACTTTACTATGATGGGCATAGTAAGCGTTTTTTATTCTAATAAGCAAATCAGATATCGGATCAGTCATAAATTTTACCAACTGGCTTTTGTAACACCGGGAAGTTGGCCTTTATGGGCTAATTCCCGGAAACATAAACGGCAGAGACCGAATTTACGCATATATCCACGGGACCTTCCGCATATTTGACACCGATTTCGGAACTTTACCTGAAATTTCTGTTTTTTCTGAAATTTGATGATATCCGATTGTTTAGCCATATATTTTATGGATTGGCAATTATAACATGCTTAATCCTATTTCAGCCTTTTTCTTTTTGAAAAGGGAAACCCAAAAATTCCATTAGTTGTTTTGCTTCTTGGCTTGACGTATTAGTTACCAGAGTAATTTCCAAACCTCTGACTTTGTCGACCATACCATAATCAATTTCCGGAAAGACAATCTGTTCTCTCAATCCCAGGGTATAATTACCTGTGTTATCGAAGCAATTGTTTGGTATCCCACGAAAATCTCTAATTCTGGGAAGGACAATTTTTACCAGTTTTTCGATAAAATCATACATTTTTTGAGACCTTAAGGTAACCTTAAGACCGATAATATCACCTTTTCTCACTTTAAAAGTCGAGATATCCTTGCGGGCACGAGTAGCTATAGGTTTTTGTCCCGAAATTTGTTTTAACTGTTGGATTGCGGCTTCGATGGCTTTTTTATTGGATAGGGCTTCTCCCAATCCGATATTGATAACTACCTTTTCCAGTCTGGGGGCGGACATGATGTTATTAAGATGCAAATCTTTGATTAATTTTGGGCGACCTTCTTTTAGGTATTTTTGGTAAAGTTCAGACATAAACTTAAATAGCCGAATGGCATTTTCGGCAGATACGGGATTTTTTATTTTTATCAATTTTGTAACCGACCCTTGTTTGTTTACCACACTTGGGGCAAATAAGAGCAACATTGGCTACAGGCAAGGGTCGAGGTAAAGGAATGATACCGCCGGGATTTTTTTCATCTCTTCTTTTGAGATGTCTTTTGTAAATGTTTAGACCCGGTAATAAGACAGTTTCTTTTTTAGGATATGTTCTATCTATTTTGCCGCGCTTACCCTTATCTTTACCGGCAGTAATGATAACTTCGTCTCCTTTTTTAAGTTTCATAGCTAGTAGACCTCTTGGGCCATAGACACAATTTTATTAAATCCTAAATCTTTCAATTCGCGTCCAATGGGGCCGAAAATTCTGGTGCCTCTGGGATTTTTATCCTTAGGATTATCAATAATAACACCAGCGTTATCGTCAAAACGGATATAAGAGCCGTCTTTTCTTCTTTTTTCTTTTTTTATTCTGACGAGAACAGCTTTAACCAACTCATGTTTTTTTACCTGACCAGTGGGGAGGGCTTGTTTAACAACACAAGTGACAATATCACCGAGGGTGGCAATTTTTTTATTACCCCGGCCGTGAACCTGAATAACCGACAGCCTTTGGGCTCCAGAATTATCGGCTACGTTAATAATTGATCTTAGTTGAATCATAATTTTTTAATGACTTTAAAATGTTTGTCTTTAGAGATGGGAATAGTCTCCACAATTTTCACCAAATCGCCTTCTTTTAAAGTCAGATTTTGGTTATGAACCTTATATTTTTTGCTCCGGCGAATTATTTTTTTATAAAGCGGGTGTTTTACCTGGCGTTCCACGGCCACAACCACGGTTTTATTCATCCTGATAGATAAAACTTTACCTGTTAATTCTTTCATAATTTAGTTTGTTCCTTTTGCCTTATAACAGTTTTTATTCGGGCGATATCCTTTAAAACTTCCCCATAGAGATTGGTATTTTTCAATTTTCCGACTTTTTGGTCAATTTGAATTTTTTTAAGATTATTAATAAGATCTGACAATTGTTTTTTCAATTCAGAAACTTCCTTAGTTACTAATTCTTTAATATCTTTTTTTTTCATAGTTCGACTTCGCTCACTACAAGCATTATCGCTTAATGACGAATGTTGTTTTAACAGGCATTTTCCCTGCAGCTGTTTTCATGGCTATTTTAGCCTGATCCTCCGGTATTCCACTCATTTCATAAATAATACGACCCGGTTTGGCTGTAAAAACATAATCAACAACGTCGCCTTTACCGACACCCATTCTGACTTCCGGCGGCTTATCAGTTATCGGTTTATCAGGAAATATCCTTATCCATACCCGGCCCCCTTTTTGGGTATACCGGGTTAAAACCCGACGTCCTGCTTCAAGCTGACGGGTAGTAATCCAGCCGGCAGAAAGTGCTTTCAAACCATATTGACCAAAAACAACGTCATTACCCCGGGTGGAAATACCACGCATTTTTCCCCGGAATTGTTTTCTGAATTTAGCTCTTTTTGGTACAAACATATTATTATTTGCAGATCCAGACTTTAACACCGACATAACCTGATTTGGTTAAGGCGGCAACTTTGGCAAAATCAATATTTTCTCTTAAAGTCGATAAAGGAATAGTACCTGTTTTATAAGTTTCCCTTCTGGCAATTTCGGCACCGGCAATCCTACCTGCCAGAATAATTTTGGCACCTCTAGCACCGCTATTGGTCATTTTTTCCAAAGCAAAATTAACCACTCTTTTATGAGGCAATCTTTTTTCCAATTGTTCAGCTATCTGTGTAGCTACAAAATGAGCATTAAGATTAGGTTCTTTTACCGGTTCAACCCTCAAATCAAGCTTAACTATATTTTTCTTATCCAAAAGATTCCTTTTTTTACGATGCTCGACTATTTTTTGCTGGATGAATTTTTTCAATTCTTCCAAACCCTGACCACCCCGGCCGATAACAACACCCGGCCTTACCACATGAAGGATAATATTGAGGGTATTTATGGACCTTTCAATTTCTATTTTGGTTAACCCTGCTATTTTTACTTTATTAAAGACAGCTTCCCGAATAAAAGCATCTTCCAAAACGAAATTCTTATACTGATTTTTATCAGCAAACCAACGTGAATCCCAAGTAAAAATGACACCTAAACGGAAACCTATGGGATTAACTTTATGTCCCATTATTTGGCCTCCTTTTTCCCCGAAAGCATTGGGGGTTTGCCTTTGGCCGATATTTTTTCAGGTTCTTTTTTTTCAGGTGCTTTGATTTCTTTTTCTCCTACTTTAATTGTGATATGAGCAGTCCGTTTCTTTATCGAATGAGCCATGCCCCGGGAAACGGGTTGCCATCTTTTGAAAAACGGACCCTTACCAATACTAACTTGTCTGATTACAAGATTTTGTAAATTAAGTTTAAGATTATTGACAGCATTGGACTTGGCTGAACTTATCGCCTTTGACAAAAGCTTGGGAGCCTTACCACTAAGATGCTCCAGACGGTCAAGAGCATTTTGAGGTGAAAGACCCACAGTCAGCCGGCCTAATTGTTTAATTTTTTTAGGCGAGATCCTTAGATATTTTATTTGAGATACAGCTTCCATATTTATTGTCATTCTGAGGCTCTGCCGAAGAATCTCTCAACTTGTTTGAGCTCGCATTCGCGAGAGATCCTTCGCTTACGCTCAGGATGACTGTATTAATTTATGTTTTCTCTAAAATTCTCTTGGTGACTTGGCCGTGACCTTTAAAAGTTCTGGTAGGTGAGAACTCGCCAAGCCGGTGACCAACCATGCTTTCTGTTATAAAAACGTCGATAAATTTTCGTCCGTTATAGACACTGATGCTAGACCCAACAAAATCGGGTGAAATTTGACAACTTCTGGCCCAAGTTTTTATCGGAGTCCGATCGTCTGTCTCCTTTTGCTTTAAGACTTTTTTTAAGAGGTTAGCATCAATATACGGACCTTTTCTACTTGATCTTGTCATATTTATTTTTTCCTTCTTTGAATTATATACTTATCAGAATATTTTCTCTTTTTCCTGGTTCTTAATCCCCGGGCAACTTTACCCCAGGGAGTTTTGGAGCTTTTTAAACCTACTCCTGAACGGCCTTCACCGCCCCCATGAGGATGGGAAGCAGGATGCATGGCTGTTCCTCTGACCTCTGGTCTTCTACCCATAAGACGTGAACGACCTGCTTTGCCAATGGGTGTATCTTTCCAATCAATGTTACCTAATTGACCGACTGTGGCTAAACAAACATCTTGGACTTTTCTGACTTCACCCGATGGTAATTTCAGATGAACGGAACCGTGTTCTTTAGCTAAAATATGGGACGCGGTACCGGCACCCCTGACTATTTGTCCTCCGCGGCCGGGATGTAATTCTATATTATGAATTGATATACCAATTGGTATATTTTTCATGGGTAAAGTATTGCCGATTTTAACCTCTACATTTTCCCCTGAAACTACCTTTTCACCGAGAGTTAATCCTTGAGGCTTGAGAATGTATCTTTTATCACCGTCAGCATAATGAATAAGGACTAAATCGACATTTCTGTTAGGATCATACTCAAAGGCAACCACCCGGCCTGGAACATCAAACTTATCTCGCCTAAAATCAACAGATCGATAAAATCTTTTCTGGCGGCCACCCTGGTGCCTGACTGTTATTTTGCCGGTAGAATTTCTGCCGGAATTTTTCTTTAACAAATTAGTCAATGATTTTTCAGGACGTTTAGACGTTAAGCTTCTCATTTTTATTTACCTCCGACTTCAAAGAGCGGAATTGATTGTCCTTCTTTTACTTTAATCCTGGCTTTTTTCCTATCCGGAAGCCTGGTTTTTGTTCGCTTCCTTCCGACTGTTTTTTCTTTTCCCTTAACTACTTCCGTTTTAATTGAAGTTACATGTACCTTAAAAAGACTTTCTATCTCTCTCCCTATTTCGATTTTGTTGGCTCTTTTGTCTACTATAAATGTATAGATACCTATTTTGGCATCGAGCAATGATTTTTCTGAGATAAGCGGTTTTTTTACTATCGGTGTTGTCAACATAATTATTTTTTAGTTTTTCTTTTTGATTTATTTTCTTTTAAAGTTTTTGATTTTTTAGGAAGCTCTTTATTGACTGTTTTTGGTTTTTCGACAAGCGGGGTAGGTGAGGAAATTTTACCCTGTAAAATATCAACAGTATTTTTTTCCATTAACAGAACATTATTCCTTAATACCTCATAGGTATTTAACTGATTGACAGGGGTAATTGAAAGATACGGCAAATTGCGACCCGAAAGGACAACTTCATGTCTAATCTTATCAGTAACTAAAAGTAGTGAACTTTTTTTCTTTTTATCCTCAAGAAGTTTGAGATTTTCTAAAAATTCAACCATTTTTTTTGTTTTGGAAGGGAACTCGTTTAGATGATTAATAAATTTTATCGAATCAGTCTGATATTTATGAGTTAAGGCTCCGTATAAAGCGAGTCGGCGCATTTTTTTGGAAAGATTTAATTGATAATCCTTCAATTTCGGACCATGGGCAACACCACCGCCAATAAATATTGGTGCCTTGATGCTTCCATGTCTGGCCCGGCCGGTGCCCTTCTGGCGGTAGATTTTTCTGCCGGAATGATTTACTTCTGCCCTTGTCTTGGCTTTTCTGGTTCCGGATCTTTGATTAGTCAGATAAACCCTGACTGATTGGGCCAGTAAAACGGGGTTGACTTTGGCGGAAAAAATATTTTCAGGAAGAGAAAATTTGCCTGTTTTTTCCCCTTTAATATTATAAATATCGGTCTTTAATTCTTTCGTTTTCCCGGTATTACTTTTTTTGATTTTGGCCTGCCCGCCGGCAGGCAAGACGGATTTTGAACTTGGCATTGTTTACTTTTCCATTTTTTTAATAACTAAAAGAGAATTTCTTTTGCCTGTTACCAAACCTTTGACTGTTAAGAGATTTTTTTCCGGGTCGATCTTAATAACTTTGAGATTTTTAACGGTAACCTGCTGATTACCCATGCGGCCGGCCATTCTTTTACCTTTATAAACGCGGCCGGGGGTGGTAGTCTGACCTATAGAACCCGGAGCCCTTTCTCTGTCTGACTGACCGTGGGTTCGGGGTCCGCCCTTAAAATGATGTCTTTTGACAACCCCGGCAAAACCGGCGCCTTTTGATGTTCCTGTCACTTGAACAATATCTCCTTCTTTTAAAACATCACCTACAGAGATGCTTTGGCCTAGCTTGATGACATCTTTTTCGTCTTTTGCACTAGTTATTCTCAGCTCTTTATAAAAGCGGGGTGGTTTTTCTATTATCCCCGCTTTTTTTAAGATACCCTGAATTGGTTTTTTAACGGTAATAAGTCTTCTTTGACCAAAGCCTACAATAACTGCGTTAAAACCGTCTTTTGCTTCTTCCTTAATGCTGACCACCACACAGGGACCGGCTAAAATATTAGTTACCGCGATGCGCATTCCCTTCTCATCAAACATCTGACTTTGATTTATTTTGGTACCAATTAGACTGTTCATTATTTTTTTCGTTATAATAATAAAATTACCCCGCCTTTGGCGGGGTTTCTACAACCTGCCAAATTCACTGATTTTTTAGGTGTCAAGACGCATGGTAATTGACTTTATTTCAGATAACATCATTACTTTTATCCGTATTACCTACATTTTGATAGTGATATCCACCCCGGCCGGCAATTCCAAATGCATCAGACTATCAATTGTCTTATCGGTCGGTTCTATGATGTCAATTAGCCTTTTATGAATCTTAATGATAAAGTCTTCCCGACTGTCCTTGTCCGTAAAAGGAGAACGGGGAACGGAATAATATTCCCTGTCCGTTGGTAACGGAATCGGACCAACGACACGAGCGCCGGTCCTGATGGCCGTATCCAAAATCTTCTGGCAAGAATCGTCAATTATTCTGCCGTCGTAAGCTTTTAAACGTACTCTAATTCTCCCTTTCGGCATTACTTTTATCCTGACCTAAGTTACTTAAGAATTTTCGTGATCACTCCGGCACCGACCGTATGACCACCTTCCCGAATAGCAAATCTTTGACCTTCTTCAAGAGCAACAGGGACTATCAATTTTACCGTCATTTTGGCATTGTCCCCTGGCATAACCATCTCCACGCCTTTTGGTAAAGCAACCTCAGCTGTAACGTCTGTCGTCCTGATATAAAATTGCGGACGGTAACCGGTGAAGAAAGGAGTATGTCTACCGCCTTCTTCTTTGGTTAAAATATAAGCCTCAGCTTCAAATTCGGTATGAGGGGTGATAGTACCGGGCTTAGCAACGACTTGTCCCCTTTCCACCTGATGTTTTTCAATACCGCGTAAAAGAATACCTGTATTGTCTCCGGCCATAGTTTCGGTGAGGGACTTTCTGAACATTTCAATGCCGGTGATAACCGTTTTTTGAGTTGCTTTAATGCCGACAATTTCGACTTCTTCGTTTATTTTTAATTTGCCGCGTTCGACACGACCGGTGACGACGGTTCCTCTTCCTTTAATGGAGAAGACATCCTCAATAGGCATAAGGAACGGTTTCTCGGTATCCCTAACTGGGGTAGGAATATATTCATCTACGGCTTTCATCAGTTCTTCAACTGATTTAATAGCTTCTGCATCCCCCTGTAGAGCTTTGAGGGCACTGCCTTTGATTACCGGAATTTTGTCGCCGGGAAAACCGTATTTGGTAAGAAGTTCCCTGACTTCTATTTCTACCAGATCAAGTAATTCTTTATCCTGGACCATATCCGTTTTATTCATATAAACGACCATGGCAGGAACATTAACCTGACCTGCTAAAAGGATATGCTCTCTGGTTTGTGGCATAGGACCATCTGGAGAAGAGACAACTAAAATAGCGCCATCCATTTGAGCGGCGCCGGTGATCATATTCTTGATATAGTCGGCATGACCCGGGGCATCAATATGAGCATAGTGACGTTTATCGGTTTCATATTCCGAATGATGGATATTAATAGTCACTCCGCGGGCTTTTTCTTCCGGAGCATTATCAATTTCTTCATATTTAAGAGCTTTAGCCAGTCCTTTGGCAGCTAAAACATGGGTAATGGCTGATGTTAAGGTTGTTTTACCATGATCAACATGTCCAATGGTACCAATATTAAGATGAGGTTTGGTTCTTTGAAAAACTGCCTGTGCCATTATTAATCTCCTTTCTGATTTTTATAAATAAAAAACTACCCCAAATAATTTAGGGTAAAGGGATTATACAATATGGTTATAAGAGGCGCAAGAGGTCGAAAATTGATGGGAACTTTTCTTCTAAAAGAATTATTAAAAAATAGGGTTTTAAGCGCTTAATTCTGATAAATTTTCTTTAGGAAGTATTCATGAAATACAGTTGAGGTAAGTTCTGGATGGAAACACGAAGCCAAATAATAACTGTTTCCTTTCTTTTGTTCACAGGCGATTATCTCACCCTCGTTTTCGGCAAGTATCTTTACATCTGTCCCGACACTTAATATTTTAGGAGCACGGATAAATACCGCGTGAATCCTACCTAAACTTGTATCAATATCTTTTTCAAAAGAATTTATCTGCCTGCCATAAGCATTTCTGTCAATTTCTATATCCATCAACTCCAGTGTCTTTTGATCAGGGATTTTATGAATTACACTCTTGGACAACATTATTGCTCCTGCACAGGTACCAAATATATTTTTGACTTTCCCCATATCTTCCCACATACCTTCACGTTGGCATAGCTTAAAAAGCGTAGTACTTTCACCACCAGGAATGATTAAGGCATCCAGATGGCGAATAATATTTTTTATGCGGACAGGGATAACTTTAATATCTAATTGAAGATTTTTAGCGGCATGTTTTGAAGTTTCAATATGTTCTGATACATCGCCATGGAAAGCGAGAATTCCAACTTGTTTTGATTTCATAATGAATAATCAGGAAGTTAAATACCACGTAAAGCCATTTTTGTTTCCAGAGCAGAAATTTCTTGTCCTTTCATCGCCTCACCTAAATCTTCACTGGCTTTAGCTATTTTGTCCGGTTCATAATAATGTGCAGTAGCGTCGACAATAGCTTTGGCTCTTTTTTCCGGATTACTGCTTTTAAAAATTCCCGAGCCTACAAATACTCCATCAACTCCCAATTGCATACATAAAGCTGCATCAGCTGGTGTAGCAATTCCTCCGGCGGCAAAATTTACAACTGGCAATCTGCCTAATTTGGCTGTTTTTATTAACAATTCATATGAAACTTTGTATTCTTTAGCTTTTTCTTTTAATTTTTTGATATTTTTTGACTTAATAAATTTCTTCAATTCTTCAATACCGGAGTTCACTGCTCTTATATGCTTTACAGCTTCAACAATATTGCCGGTTCCAGCTTCACCTTTTGTCCTTATCATGGCTGCACCTTCATCTATTCTGCGTAAAGCTTCTCCTAAATCACGACAACCACAGACAAAGGGCACTTTGAATTTTTTCTTGTCTATGTGAAATTGGGTATCTGCAGGAGTTAATACTTCGCTTTCATCAACAAAGTCAACCTCAAGAGTTTCTAATATTTGTGCTTCAACAAAATGCCCTATTCTACATTTAGCCATGACTGGTATCGTAACTGCAGCTTGGATTTCTTTTATTTTAGTAGGATCCGACATTCTGACTACTCCACCGGTGGCCCGGATATCTGAAGGGACGCGTTCAAGAGCCATTACCGCTACCGCACCTGCTTTTTCGGCAATTATGGCGTGTTCAGCATTAACCACATCCATAATAACTCCACCTTTTAACATCTGGGCTAAATTTTTTCCAAGTCTATTATTCATGAATAATTAGTTAATCGTACTAAATATTATAGTACATGTGATCAAGAAGAAATTTAGTAAGGCAAGAATACAGCTATCCGCGGACGACTTGGGGGTTGGTGGCGCCGACTATTTTTTCGGTGATATTTTTGGGTACTTCTTCGTAATGGGACGGTTCCATGTAATAAGTGGCTCTTCCTTGGGAAAGTGATCTTAAGATGGTAGCATACCCGGATAGTTCTGCCAGGGGGACCAGACAATTGATGATGGAAACTTTGCCTCTTTTTTCGGTTCCCAATATTTGAGCGCGTTTGCTGGAAAGGTCCCCTATGACTTTTCCCATAAATTCATCCGGAGTGGTAACTTCAACCTTCATAATCGGTTCCAGCAGAATTAGACCTGCCTGTTTGACAGCATTCTGCAGAGCCATACTGCCGGCAATTTTAAAGGCAATGTCGGATGAGTCAACATCATGATAAGTTCCATCATAAAGGGTAACTGTAATATCAACCAGAGGGTATCCTGCCAGGACTCCTTTTTCCAAAGCTTCTTTAACTCCTTTTGCCACAGAAGGAATAAATTCATTGGGAATAGCTCCGCCTTTGATGGCGTCAACAAATTCATAACCTTCACCCCTGTTTTTAGGTTCAACTCTGACCAAACAATGGCCGTACTGACCACGGCCACCGGTTTGTCTGATGTATTTGCCTTCACCTTCAGCTGCCGATTTAATTGTTTCCTTATAGGCAACTTGAGGTGCGCCGACATTGGCCATGACATTAAATTCTCGCTTCATTCGATCAACTAAGACGTCAAGATGCAGCTCTCCCATACCCCAAATGATTGTTTGGCCTGTCTCAAGGTTTGATTTGATGATAAAAGTCGGATCTTCTTCAGCCAATTTCTGAAGAGCAGTTCCCATTTTTTCCTGATCAACCTTGGTTTTGGGTTCAATTGCCAGAGAAATAACCGGTTCGGGGAAAGTAATTTTTTCCAGAAGTATAGGATGTTGCGGATCAGATAAAGTATCTCCGGTACCTGTTTCTTTAAGACCGACAACAGCGACTATTTCTCCGGCAAGAGCTTCTGGTATTTCTTCCCTCTGATTGGCATGCATAAGAAGAAGACGACCGACTCTTTCCTGTTTGTCTTTGGTAGAATTCCAGGCATAAGAACCGGAGGTTAATTTGCCGGAATAAATTCTAATATAGGTTAATTTACCGACGTGAGGATCAAGCTGTATTTTAAAAGCCAAAGCTGAAAACGGTTGATTAGTTTCCGTTTTACGAACCTCTTCCTGATTGTTTTTGGGGTTGATACCTTTTATTGAAGCTACATCCAAGGGGGAGGGTAAATAATCCACTATAGCATTAAGAAGCGGCTGGACACCTTTATTTCTTAAAGACGAGCCGCTAAAAATAAGAACAAATTTATAGGCGATGGTAGCCTGACGTAGGGCTTTTTTTAATTCTTCTAGGGAAGGTTCCTTACCGTCAAGGTATTTTTCCAACAATTTATCATCAGTTTCGCAAATCTGTTCGATTAATTGATGGCGATATTCTCCGACATCTTTAACCATATCAGCGGGAATTTCATCTTTGACATCAAACTTTGCTCCCATTTCCATTTCTCCCCAAACCAGACTTTTTTTGGTCAAAAGATCAACTACACCCTTAAATTCATGTTCTTTACCAATGGGAAGATTCATAACAGCGGGATTAGCACCCAGACGATCTCTGATCATGCCGACTGTGCGATGAAAATCTGCACCAAGCTTATCCATTTTATTGATGAAACAGATACGAGGAACTTTATATTTATCAGCCTGATGCCAGACCGTTTCCGATTGTGACTGAACACCTTCTTCAGCGTCAAGAACTGTGACTCCGCCATCCAGGACTCTTAATGACCTTTCCACTTCGGCTGTAAAATCGACATGTCCTGGAGTATCAATAATATTAATTCTGACGTCCCGCCAAAAAGTTGTAGTGGCAGCAGAGGTGATGGTAATACCTCTTTCTTTTTCCTGAGGCATCCAATCCATTTGGGTAGTTCCCTCATCTATATCGCCGATCTTATATGTTCTGCCTGTATAATAAAGTATTCTTTCAGTAGTGGTTGTTTTACCGGCATCAATGTGAGCGATAATGCCGATATTACGGATTTTATCAAGAGGAACATTTCGGTTTTTAGTAACGGTTAATAATCCTGCCATAATTAAAAAAATAAACCAGGAACTATACCCAGTTTTTAAATTTTGATGAATAAATATTACCAGCGAAAATGGGCGAAGGCCTTATTGGCTTCAGCCATACGATGCATTAAATCTCTTTTTCTGATAGCCTCACCGGCATTGTGATAAGCATCCAAAAGTTCTGCAGACAATTTATCGGCGAATGTATGATATTCTTTATTAGATCTTTTGCGGGCGGCTTCTATTAACCATCTTATGGAAAGGGAAATTTTTCTTTCGCCGCGAACTTCGGTCGGCACCTGATAGGAGGCGCCACCTACCCGACGGGATTTGACTTCCATTCTGGGACTTATGTTTAAGAGGGCAGCTTGAAAGATTTCCAAAGGATCTTTATTTTGTTTCTTGATAATTTCCATCGCTTTATACACTTCATGTTGGGCCACACTTTTTTTCCCATCGCGCATTACCCGATTGATAAATCTAGCTAAAAGCCTGTTATTATAAATCGGGTCTACCTCAATAGAGTGTTTTTTTATTTTACCTGAACGGGACATAGATTTAAGCGACCGGAGCCACCGGGACAACCGGGGCAACCGAAGTAGCTATTCTTTCTACACCACTTTTTTTGGTACCATATTTCGACCTGCCTTTTTGCCTATTCATGACCCCGGAGGTGTCAAATTTCCCCCTAACGATATGATATTTTACTCCCGGTAAATCCTTGACTCTACCACTGCGAACTAAAACGATGGCATGTTCCGTTAACTCATGTCCAATACCGGGTATATAAGCTGTTATTTCCTGCTTATTAGATAGTCTGACTCTGGCCACTTTTCTTAAGGCGGAATTAGGTTTTTTGGGAGTCATGGTTTTAACCAAGGTAACTACTCCCCTTTTAAATGGGGCAGGGATTTGTTTCATGCGTCTATCTTTGGCATTAAAATATTTTCTTAAGGCAGTTGCCTTGACTTTTTTGGCAATTCTTTTACGACCTTTTTTAATTAATTGATTGACCGTTGGCATAAAATTTATTTTAATTTAAATATTAAAAAAAACGGAAACGGATATGTCGTTCCCTCTTATATACAAATTACAATAGCTTTTTTTTAAAAGCTAATTATTATTAATTACTGCTCTATCTTTAGTAACTGGAATTAGTCTGCCGATTATAACATTTTCCTTTAAGCCCAGCAAACGATCTTCACGACCGGAAAGGGCAGCGTCGGTAAGAACACTAGTGGTTTCCTGGAAAGAAGCGCTGGACAACCAGGATTGAGTATAGAGTGAAGCCCGAGTGATACCTAAAATAACTACCTGGGCGGTGGCAGGTTCACCTCCTGAGGCAAGAATTCTGGCATTCTCTTCCTCGAAAGTCGATTTGTCAATCAGTTCGCCCTGCAGTAAATTAGTATCGCCCGAGGTTTCAATTCGGACTTTGTCACTCATTTTTCTGACGATGACTTCAAAGTGTTTATCGTGAATGGGTATTCCCTGGGATTCATAGACTTTCTGTATTTCTGACAGAAGGTAGCTTTGAGTTTCAAGTAAGCTTCTAATTTGTAAGACTTCTTTAATATCTAAAGGACCGGTGGTTAACGCTTCACCTGCTGAAATAAGATCACCGGAAGTTACCCTCAATTCACTGGTTTTGGGAACAAAATAACTTTTTTCTTCAACCGGCTTGATACCCACGCTTTTAATAGTGATATCAAAACCGTCTTCTGACTCTTCAACTGTTACTTTTCCTGAAATTTCAGGAAGCGGTGAGGCGACTTTAGGGGTTCTGGCCTCAAATAATTCTTCAACACGCGGTAAACCTTGAGTGACGTCCAGGCCGACTATTCCTCCGGCATGCCTGACCCGCATAGTTAATTGTGTTCCCGGCTCACCAATAGATTGGGCGGCAATAATTCCAACCGGAGTGCCGATCTCGACAAATTTTTTGGTGGATAGATCCAAACCGTAACAATTAGCACAAAGACCGCTTTTTAATTCACAAGTTAAGGGAGAACGAACAGTTAGACTTTCAATATCTTTTAAAGAAGGGATTTTATCTTCGGTTAATAATTCTCCTTTTTTGAGAATGGCTTTTTTAGATTTAGGAAGAGTAACATCTTCTACCAGAATCCTTCCCACAACACGAAGTTCCAATGAAGTTTGTCTTTTATCCGAACGGCTAATTTTATAACCTTTTTTAGTTGAACAATCATCGAGTCTAATAATGGCATCATGAGCTACATCAATTAATCTCCTGGTTAAATAGCCGGCATCGGCGGTTTTTAAGGCAGAATCAGTCAATCCTTTTCTAGATCCACGGGTAGAAGTGACATATTCGAAAATGGATAAACCTTCCCGGTAATTGGATTTTGTAGGCAGTTCAACTATTTTTCCCAACGGATCAACGACTAATCCTTTGACGGCTGATAACTGTTTTAACTGATCTTTCGAGGCGCGAGCTCCTCCTGAGTTGATAATTATTTTCACAGGATTATCATTACTCATGGAAGCCCAGGTGGAATCAGCTAACTTTTCAGTTACATCAATCCAAATTTCATTTTGCAATCTCTTTCTTTCTTCATTGGTTATTAACCCCTGTTGAAAATTCTGTTCGACTTGACTTACTTTTTCCTCTGCTTGACGAATCATTTTGTTTTTTTCAGGTATGATGATGTTATCAAAAAGAGACACGGAGACTCCTCCGGCAAGAGTGGCACCGAAAAAGCCGAAATCTTTAAATTTATCTATGATTGTGGCAACTTCTTCTTTAGAATATAGATCAAAAGCACGAGTTATCAAAGATTTTATGGTGGCTATTTTAACACTATCATTAAAAAATCTTAATTCGGAAGGTAATATTTCATTGAATAAGACGCGGCCAGCGGATGTTTTTATCAATTTATTATTTATAAGAACTTTAATTACTTGTCTTAATATGATTTTTCTAGTTTGATAAGCTACAATTGCTTCTTTTTCGTTAGAAAAAGCCGGCAATTTATCATCTGGGATAGATTCCGCTATATCAGGCAGACTGGTTAAATAATAACAACCTAGGGCCATTTCTTTATTAGGAATGGTTATGGGAGTGCCATCGGCTGGCTTGAGTAAATTATTCGAAGGCAACATTAAATCTTTAGCTTCAGTTTGGGAAAATTGTGATAAAGGTACATGAACAGCCATTTGGTCTCCATCAAAGTCAGCATTATATCCGGCGCAAACGCAGGGATGAATACGAATAGCTGAGCCTTCGATCAAGATAGGATAAAAAGCTTGGATACCTAATTTATGCAGTGTCGGGGCACGATTTAAGAGTATGGGGTGATTCTTGGTAATTTCTTCCAAGATATCAAAAACTTGAGCTTCCCTACCTTCGAGAATATTTTTAGCACTTTTTACATTGGGGGCTAAACCTCTCATAATTAATTCCCTTAAGACGAACGGTTTGAAAAGTTCCAAGGCCATTTCTTTGGGAAGTCCACACTGGGTTAGTTTTAATTCCGGTCCAACAACAATGACTGAACGACCTGAATAATCCACCCTTTTCCCTAATAAATTTTGCCTGAACCGGCCTTGTTTTCCTCTGAGCATATCGGACAATGATCGCAATACCTGTCCACCGGCTGTTCTGCCACTAGGCCGTTGACTGGCATCAATTAGGGAATCGACCGCCTCCTGGAGCATTCTTTTTTCGTTACGCAAGATTATTTCCGGGGCACCTAACTCAATTAAATGTTTAAGCCGATTATTACGATTAATTACCCGACGGTAAAGATCATTGAGATCGCTTGTTGCAAATTTTCCTCCGGTTAACTGAACCATAGGCCGCAAATCGGGAGGTATTACCGGCAGTATGGAAATTACCATCCATGACGGATCAATTTCTGCTTTCTTGAGGCTTTCAATTACCCGTAATCTTTTAGTGGCTTTAATTTTCCTCTGACCGGCGGACTCTTGGGCTTCTTTTCTTAAATCTATAATGACCTTATTTAAATTCATTATTTTCATAATATCTAAAATACACTCTGCGCCCATGCCTATTTTAAAGAAAGATGACATGTTATATTCTCTTAGTTTTAAGTATTCATCTTCGGAGATAACCGTCAAAGGTTTTAGCCTATTAACCAGTTCAGATATAGTTGAATAAATTTCCTTAGCAGTTGATTCTTCAGAAGCAAATTCTTCTGAATGAATTGTCAGTTGTTGTTTTTTCCGAAATTCCAGTTCCTGAACCGTTAAATCCCTGGTTTCTTTATTTTTAATTTTTTTCATCATATCTTTCTTTTGATTGGCGTATTGTTTTTCAACTTCCGTGACCTTATTTTGATAAATGTTAAGCCTTTCTTCTTTCCTTTTTTCAAAATAAACCTTTAGATGATCTTGAGCTTTTTTATAACCAGTTTTATCAATATCTGTGACCAGATACGAAGCAAAATAGATAATATTTTCCAAGGCTTTTGGAGTAATATCCATGATTAGTGAAAGTTTGGAAGGTGAACCTTTGAAAAACCAAACGTGGGCAACCGGAGCGCTCAACTTGATATGGCCCATCCTTTCACGCCTGACTTTACTTTGAGTTACTTCAACACCACATTTATCACAAACTATGCCACGATAACGGATTCTTTTATATTTACCGCAATAACATTCCCAGTCTTTAGTCGGGCCAAAAATTCTTTCATCAAATAAGCCATCTTTTTCGGGTTTGAGTGTACGGTAATTAATAGTTTCCGGTTTGGTTACTTCACCATATGACCAGGTTAAAATATCATGGGGGGAGGCCAGTTTTATCTGTAATCCTTCGAAATCAACGATATTACCGAAATTACCTTTTTTATCCATCATTTTTCCTTCTTATTAATTAATCAGGATTGGAATTTTCCTGTTTGATAGACTTTTCTTCTACCAGTTCCTCGCCTGATTCTTTGGCTAATTCTTGTGCTTGAACTTCTATTTTTTCTTCATCTTCGCTAATTGGAGGAGTTTTTTTAGCAAAAGTCACAGTACCCGTGGGTGCAACATTTAAACAAAGTGCTTGCAATTCTTTAACCAAAACTTTGAAAGACTCAGGAATAGTCGAGGCAGGTATATCGGTCCCTTTGACTATGGCTTCAAAAGCCCGGGCACGACCAACAACATCATCTGATTTAATAGTTAACATTTCTTGAAGAGTATGAGCTGCCCGATGAGCTTCCAACGCCCAAACTTCCATCTCACCCAACCGTTGTCCACCCATTTGGGCTTTTCCTCCCAACGGTTGCTGAGTGACCAAAGAGTACGGGCCGGTTGAACGGGCATGTGTTTTATCTTCAACCATGTGGATCAATTTCATAATATATCCGACACCCACAACTACAAGTTCCTGATATGGTTCTCCAGATCGACCATCAAAAAGCATTGTTTTACCTTCTACCGGAAGATGGTATTTTTTCAATTCTTCGACTATTTTTTCTTCTCTTATCGGTTCAAAAACCGGTATAGCAAGTTTATATTGACCTTTTTGAGCAGCCCAGCCAAGATGAGCTTCCAAAAGTTGACCTAAATTCATCCGGCTTAAAACTGATAATGGAGAAATAATTATATCCACAGGGGTGCCATCAGAAAGATACGGCATATCAGATTGTGGAACTATTTTACTAATAACCCCTTTATTACCATGCCGGCCTGCTAATTTATCTCCTACTACGACTTTTCGTACTTGGGCTACTTTAACGATGATTTTTTTAATTGTTCCAGGGTGAAGTTCATCACCTTTTTCCCGATCCAGAATTTTAACATCGATAACTACACCCTTTTCACCGTGGGGCATTCTTAATGAGGTATCCCTAACTTCGCGGGCTTTTTCACCGAAGATGGCTCTTAATAATCTTTCTTCGGCAGTTAATTCAGTTTCACCTTTAGGAGCGATTTTACCTACGAGAATATCGTTTGGACCTACCTCAGCGCCAATAATAACAATACCCTTTTCATCAAGATTAGCTAAAGCTTCTTCACCAACATTGGGAATATCGCGGGTAGTTTCTTCTGGGCCTAGCTTGGTATCAACAACTTCCGTTTCATATTCTTCAATAGTAATCGAGGTAAAAATGTCCTCCTTAACTAATCTATCGGAAATAACAATAGCATCTTCATAACCCATCCCATCATAAGAGGCGTAAGCAATAATCAGGTTCTGTCCTAAGGCAAGTTCACCATTTTCACAGGCTGGACCGTCAATTATAGCTTGATTCTTTCCAACCCGATCACCAAGAGAAACTAACGGATTTTGAGAAAAACAAGTATTTTGACTTGTTCGCTTAAATTTTTCAATAGGAAAGGTATATAATTTGCCACTATTGCCTTTTATCGTCAGTTTAACGGCATCAACATAGTTAACTTTGCCATCTTCAGGAGATCTGACTACTCTTCGTAAAGCTTGAGAGATGATTTCCTCCATTCCCGTTCCGACGACCGGTGAACTTGGTTTTACCAATGGTACTGCCTGACATTGCATGTGCGTACCCATAAGAGCACGATTGGCTTCGTCATGAGCAATGAAAGGAATAAGAGAAGCGGCTGTTCCAACTACCTGTCTGGGAACAACATCAATATAACGAACATTCCTGGTATCTGTCTCTAAAAAATCGCCCCTAAATCTTGCCGGGACTCGTTCGGAAGTAATATATCCTTTATCATCAATCTCCACACCGGAATGAGTGATATAATAATCCTGTTCATCATCTGCAGCCAGATAAACAATTTTTTCTAAAATTTTCGGTTTTTTTACTTTTTCATCAAAGACTACTTCACGATAAGGAGCTTCGATAAAACCATAGTCGTTAATTTGAGCATATAATGCCATATAGGTAACTAAACCGATATTAGGTCCTTCAGGACTTCTAACCGGACAAATACGAGAATATTGGGAAGAATTGATATCCCGAATTGAAAAGGAAGCACGTTCCCGTGAAATTCCGCCCACACCCATTACAGTTAATCTTCTTAAGTTGTCGACTTCTGACAAAGGATTTGTTTGATCTAGAATGGTTGATAACTGGCTGGTGCGGAAAAAATCATTGATGGTAGCTATTATCGGTCGGGCATTGACGATTTGACTTGGAGTGATATCCATTTGGGTTTGGGCTAAGCTCATTCTCTCCTTGATTGATCTTTCCAATCTCATTAACCCTATTTTGAAGGCATTATTGGCCACTAATTCACCTACCCGTCTTATGCGCCGATTGCCTAAATGGTCAATATCATCTATTATTCCTTTTCCTTTAGATAAATTGATCAAATAGCGTAGAATGCCAACAATATCTTCCAGAGTTAAAATCCAATTATTAGGAATATTTTCGATGTTCAATTTCAATTTTTTATTAATTTTATAGCGCCCCACAGAGCCTAAGTTATAACGACGGATATTAAAAAATAAATTACGGAATAATTCCTGGGCATTATCAAGTACTGTCGGTTCTCCTGGCCGCATTTTACGATAAATTTCTATAGCCGCTTCTTCCTGTGTTTTTGAAGGATCCTTTAATAATGTATTGCCTATAATATTATTTTCTTTATCAATATCCCTAAATAATTTGATAATTTCTTCGTCGGAAGAAATCCCCATGGCTCTCAAAAGGGTTGTAGCTGCGTATTTTCTTCTCCTATCTATACGAACAAGAAGAACATCGTTTCTGGAAATAGAAAAATCAAGCCAGGAGCCGAATAAAGGTCTTACCTCGGCAAAGTAAAGCATTTTACCAGTAGTAGGATCAGTATCGCTGGTAAAATAAACTCCCGGAGAGCGAACTATTTGATTAACAATACATCTTTCTACGCCATTTATGATGAAAGTGCCGTTTTCAGTCATAGTGGGAATATCCCCTAAGAAGACATCTTGGCGTACTTCTTTGCCCGTCTGTTTATTGAGAAGGGTAGTTTCCGCTTTTAAAGGAGAATCAAAAGTTAAGCCCTTTTCCAGGCATTCATTAGGAGTGTAACGAGGCTTATCAAAATAATGTTTGCTAAAGATAAGACTCCAATTCTTTCCGGTAAAATCCTCGACTGGAGTAATTTCCTTAAGTAATTCCGCTATACCATTATTAATAAACCACTGGTATGATTCTGTCTGAACTTTGGTCAGATTTAATTGTGGCAAAATATTTACCTTTTTACCCCAATACTGTCTATTAAGTTGATTTTTTTGGGATTCTGATTTTTGTTTTCGCATCTGAAAGGGAGAAAGTAAAAACAACAAAATAAGCGTACACTGACAGACGTACGCCTTCAATCCTTAATGAAATTAATTTAATTTTATCATGCTATTAACGAAAGTCAAGAGGGTGAAGGGGAATGTTGCAAGAAGGGTGTTTCTGTGTTAATATTTAAGCTAAGTAATAGAGAAATACAGATGGTGGGAATAACCCACCAATTTTTATATTTAGTTTATTATGCCAGCAACAGTCAGAAGCGAATTTGCATTAGCCTTAAATCAGGTGGCTACTGAACGGGGAATTGATCCGAATGTGGTTTTAGAGACAATTAAGGCGGCAATTTTAGCAGCTTTTCGAAAGGATTTTAGCGGACAAGAAATTGAGGATCTGGAAATAACAATCGATCCAAATAGCGGAGAAGCAAGAGTATATAAAGATAAAAAAGATATTACCCCAGCCGGATTTGGCCGGATAGCAGCACAAACAGCCAAACAGGTAATATTACAACGCATAAGAGAAGCAGAAAAAAAAGCGATTATCGCTGATTATTCAACCAGAGTCGGAACAATCATCAACGGTATGGTTTTAAGATTTGACGGTCCAAACATTATATTTGATATCGGCCGGGCTGAAGGAGTAATGCCGCCTCAAGAACAAATCCCCATTGAAAAATATAGGTTAAACCAAAGACTAACGGTTTATATTGAATCCATCAGACAAACTATGCGGGGAAATGAAATTATAGTTTCGAGAGCTCATTCTAATTTAGTAGCTGCTTTATTCAAACGGGAAGTTCCAGAGGTTAATAATAATGCGGTTGAGATTAAGGAAATAGCCAGAGAACCCGGAAACAGAACTAAAATTGCCGTTTATTCAACACAATCAGGAGTTGATCCCGTGGGGAGTTGTGTCGGACAAAAGGGAGTAAGAGTACAAGCAGTGATCAATGAATTAGGCGGAATAGAAAAAATTGACATAATACAATGGCATGAAGATCTTAAAATTTTTATTCCGGCAGCTTTATCCCCGGCAAAAGAAATAGAGATTGTAATTAATGAGAAGAAAAAAACTGCCATAGCCTATGTGAGCGACGATCAATTGTCATTGGCAATCGGAAAAGACGGACAAAATGTCAGACTGGCTGCCAAATTGACAGGTTATAAAATCGATATTAAATCAAAAGCTGGAATACTTCAAGAAAAAAAGGTACCACTCTTGGAAAAAACCTCAACCGTATCAAAGAATAAACTCCAGAAAAAAGCAGATAAAAAAACACAAAAGAAAGCAGTAAAAAAAACAAAAGCAGAAAAGTAAAGTGAATAGAGAAGAAGGTTATTTTTTCTATGACCAAAAAGACTGCGCAAAACCAAATAGAGGCACCTGTTCGACCACCAATAGTAGCTGTTCTAGGACACGTTGATCACGGAAAAACTTCAATTTTAGACTATATCAGAAAAACTAAGATAGCTGACAAAGAAGAGGGTGGTATTACCCAACATATTGGATCTTATCAAATAGATGTTCCTGAAACGGTAAAAAAGAAATATCCTAACGCTCCCGATAAAATATCTTTTATTGATACTCCGGGACATGAAGCATTCGGAGCAATGCGCAGCCGGGGGGTAGAAGCTTGTGATATCGCTATCCTGGTGGTGGCAGCGAATGACGGAGTCAAACCACAAACAATAGAATCTATTAACTATATCCATGATGCCAAAATTATCTCTCTTGTCTGTATTAATAAAATCGATTTACCAAATATCAATTTGGAGTCTGTCAAAAAGCAGCTTAATAAAGCAGGGATTAAGCTTGAAGAATACGGAGGTGACATTCCGCTGGTCAAAGTATCGGCAAAAACAGGTGAAGGAATAGATAAACTTATAGAGACGATAATATTTTTAGCTGATTTTTATCAAATTAAATCAGATAAAATCAGTCCGTTTCAGGGAGTTGTCATTGAGTCAACTCTTTCTAAATTCAAAGGGATTACCGCCACTATATTTGTCAAACAAGGAAATTTAAAACTTGCTGATGAAGTTATATCCGAAAATCAGATTTTTAAAATTAGAGCGTTATATGACTGGCAAGGCAAATCTCTGTCAGGGGTCAATCCCGGAGATCCGGTAGAAATTTTAGGATGGAAAAATATACCTGCTGTGGGAAGTTTAATATATAAAAAAGACGAAAGCGAAATAATTAACAAACCACATCAGGATATTGAACCTATTAAACAAAAACCTCTTATGGTGGAAAACCAGCCTGATCAGAGTGATATAAAAAAAATCAAAATTATTATTAAAGCAGATACAGTAGGTACGTTAGAGGCTGTAGTTAACGGATTAAATATAGATGTAGATATAATCCAAAAAGGTGTTGGGCTGATAAGTGAATCGGATATTCTTCTTGCTAAAACAGCTAAAGCTATAGTAATTGGTTTTAATCAAAAACCCTTGCCTCAAGTTAGCAAACTGGCGCAATCAGAAAAAGTTCTGATTAAAATTTATAATATTATTTATCAACTTTTTGATGAAATTAGAGATGTCAGTGAAGCAATTAATAAGGGTGATTTAGTGACTATTTTAGGTGAAGCAAAAGTATTAAATTTATATAATTTTAAAAATGAAACTATCTTAGGAGCTAAAGTTGTTAGTGGTAGGATTGCCCGCGGAGATCAGGTTAAAATTAAACGTAATAATGAAGAAATCGGTAAAAACAGAATAAAATCCTTAAAGCATTTTAAAGACGAAATCACTAAGGCTGAGGCGGGCGCGGAAATAGGAATCGGGCTAGCTCAAAAAACCGAAATCTTGACAGGTGATAGTATAATATCTATAGGATAAAATAACCCCTATAAAGCGGGGTTTTTTTAAAAGTCTCTTCGTATGACAAATCTAAATCCGGAACAAGTCAATCAAGCAAGGAACTACCTGGAGAATTCCAGAAATATCCTAGTGGCAATTGCCTCCAATCCGACTATCGATACTGTAGCAGCAGCATTATCACTTTATTTGTCATTATCGGTTTCCGGAAAACAGGTATCTATTATCAGTCCTATGGAGATGATTGTTGAATATAACAGGCTTATTGGGATTGATAAAATTACCAACAGTCTAAATGTGAATAGCGGCCGCAACTTAATTATTTCCTTTCCTTATCAGGAAGGTTCCATAGAAAAAGTCAGCTATAATATCGAAAATAATACATTTAATTTAGTAATTGAACCTCGGGAAGGATTTCCGACCATTACCTCTGATGTGATGCGTTACAGTTTCAGCGGGGGCAATATTGATGCAATTGTAACTGTCGGTTGCCGTAATCCCAATGAATTAGGTTATCTTTATTCCAATAATCAAAATTTATTTAATGAAAAAGAGGTTATCAATATAGATTATGATAATAATAATTCGTCATTCGGAAAGGTGAACTTAATTGACACAACAGTATCTTGCCTGTCAGAACTTATTTTAGGATTAATGGAACAAATGAATTTACCTATTGAGCCTGATATGGCAACCAATTTATTAACAGGGATTACGGCAGAAACAAACAATTTTTCGTCCCCGACTACCACCGCCGGCACATTTGAAACAGCGGCTATATTATTAAAATACGGAGCCAGAAAAGTTCAAAATGAGGCAAAAAATATGGGGAAGGATCAAATCAGTAAGACCGGGATGGCAACAACATTTGATAAGACTGGACGAATGCCATTCGGAAGACAACCCGGTCAAACTCCGGCTCCATCAACTACTGGTTTTTCCCAACAGGCAGCTTTTCCATCCCAAGCCGGATATAAAAGTAAAAGCTTACCAGGTCAACAGCAACCTTCTCAATCACCTCCCCCCCCACAACAATTCGGTAAACCTCACCAACAGCAACAACATCCATCAATCAGAGAAGCGGGTAAACCACCGGAAACTCCACCCGACTGGTTAAAACCGAAAATTTACAAAGGTTCAACTCTTCTATAACATCAGAGTAAACTCTACTGTAATCAAAATTATTACTTATATAATTCCTATTGAGATTTTATACACAGTAAGTTATAATAAGCTACAAATTAAAAGATTAGCCGATTATTCCGCCATCATACTGTGGGCGGATTGAATTTTATTTATGGCACTAAATTCAAATAATAAGAAGAAGATAATCAATGAATATGCCACTAATAAAGGTGATACCGGCAGTCCTGAAGTTCAAATAGCCCTCCTCTCTCATAAAATTGATAAACTAGTTAACCATCTTAAGGTCAATCCGAAAGATAATCACTCTAGAAAAGGTTTACTAGGAATGATTTCCAAAAGAAGGAGATTAATTACCTACCTATCAGGAAAAGATGAGTCAAGATACAAAAATATCATCAAAAAGTTAAATTTACCAAAATAATGAATTCTTCGGAAATACCCGAAATAATTTAAATTAATTAATGAAGATTATCAGTAAATCGATTGAAATAGGCGGAAGAACATTAACTCTTGAAGTTGGGAGATTTGCTCAACAGGCAACTTCAGCTGTACTGGCACGTTATGGAGATACAATGGTTATCGCCACAGTCGTAGCAAGTAGTAAAGAATCAAAACTTGATTATTTTCCACTATCGGTTGAATATGTAGAACGGCTTTATGCAGGTGGCAGAATTAAAGGCAGCCGCTGGGTAAAAAGAGAAGGCCGCCCCAGCGATGATGCAATACTTAGCGCCAGGTTAATTGACCGTTCAATTCGACCATTATTTGATCAAAATTACCACCATGATGTTCAGGTAATCATCACAGTTTTATCGGTGGACGGAGAAAATGAACCAGATATTTTGGGGATTGTCGCCACCAGTGCAGCACTATCTATCTCCCCTATTCCCTGGTATGGACCGATAGGATCAGTCAGAGTAGGCTTCGTTCCCGCCGGAAACGGAGAATCAGGTCTATTTATAAATCCGGGATTAAAAGAAGCTGAATTTTCTGAATTGGATATGGTAGTTTCAGCAACCGAGAAAAAAGTAGTGATGCTAGAGGCCGGAGCCAACCAAATAAATGAAGATATTATTCTTTCAGGTATTTCTAAAGGAAGAGAAGGAATTAACAAAATTTTACAGTTAATTAATGAACTGGTAAAAGAAGTCGGAAAGAAGAAGATTCAAGTTGTTGAAGATGAAACTATTTTGGAATTAAAGAAAATATTAGCCCGAGATTTCAAAAAAGAAATCGGAAATCTAATTATTGCTAAAGTAAATAAAGAAGAAGGAGATGAACTGGCAGTACTTTCAGAAAGTATAGCTTCCCAATATACAGACAAGTATGACAAACGCGATATTGAAAAAGTAATTGATTATTTGTTTAAACAACAAATAAGACGTGACATTTTGGAAAAAGGCAAGCGTGCAGATGGACGAAAACCTGACGAAATAAGGGAAATTGAATGTGAAGCCGGACTTTTACCAAGAACTCACGGATCGGCAATGTTTAGACGGGGACAAACTCAAGTATTAACAGTGACGACCCTGGGATCGCCTTCTTTGGAACAACTGATTGAAAGTCCGGAAGGAGAAACAGCCAAAAGATATATGCACCACTACAGCATGCCACCTTATAGTGTCGGTGAAACCGGCAGGATAGGGTTTCCTTCCCGACGCGAAATCGGTCATGGAGCACTTGCTGAAAGATCATTATTGCCTGTTATTCCGCCACAGAATTCATTTCCATATACCATTAGACTAGTTTCCGAAGTGATGTCTTCTAACGGTTCTACTTCGATGGCATCAGTTTGCGGATCTACTTTGGGATTAATGGATGCAGGAGTGCCTATCAAAAATCCAGTATCAGGAATTGCCATGGGAATGATTTCGGAAAAAGACAAGGAAGTGATTTTATCTGATATTATGGGAATTGAAGATTTTTGCGGTGATATGGATTTTAAAGTAGCCGGAACGGTTGACGGAATCACAGCCATACAAATGGATGTGAAAAATGAGGGATTAACAGACTCGCTTATTAAAAAAATAATAGATCAGGCTCGTGAAGGTAGGACGTTTATCCTGAAAAAAATGCTGTCGGTTATGCCCAAATACAGAGATACCTTATCCAGATTTGCCCCAAGAATATCGGTCATAAACATCCCCAAAGAAAAAATCGGTGAAATCATCGGTCCGGGAGGAAAAATCATCAGGCAAATCATTGCCGATACAGGTTGTGATATCAATGTGAATGATGACGGACAAGTGACCATTTCGGGAACGGAACCGGAAAAAGTGGAAATGGCCAACAAGTGGATTTCAGGAATTATCAAAGAGGTAACCCCCGGGGAAGTCTATGAAGGACTGGTAAAGAGAATTTTATCATTCGGGGCATTTGTGGAAATATTACCCGGTCGGGAAGGAATGGTTCATGTTTCGCAAATGACTACCGGATATGTGGCTAACCCGTCAGACGTAGTTACCATCGGCCAGAAAGTTACCGTCAGGGTCGCCGAAATTGATGACCAGGGCAGAATAAACTTATCAATGCTATTTGGTGAAGATGCCAACAAAAAAACAGTTTCAAGACAGCCTTCAAGACCCAGACGTGGAGATTTCCCAAACAGGAGAAGATTTTAAGATAGGAATAAGGTATTTCAATTACTGTATAATTTACTTATGGTAACTGCCTCTGATGTATCTTCGGGTGAATTTGCGGAATTAGCCCAACTGCAACAAAAGATCACTAATTCCTCAATTCCAGCCGATCTTCGGATAAAAGCACAAACGATGATCGACCGGGCAGCCCTTTCATTCAAATATCACAGCCAATTTATGCAGTTTGACGTGGTGGCCAGTTATATTGACTGGATAACCTCCTTACCCTGGGAGTCACGAAGTACTGATATTCTGGATATAGAACAGGCTAAACAAGTTTTGGATAAAAATCATTACGGTTTATCTGAACTTAAAGACAGAATTCTGGAATATCTGTCGGTAATGAAAATGAATCTTGATCAGGCAAAACTTGATCCAATCAGCAAAAACCATAATTTTGCCAGGGCACCGATTTTATTCTTCGTAGGGTTAGTCGGAACGGGTAAAACTACCATGGCTATTTCAATTGCTGAGGCTATGGGCAGAAAATTAATGAGAATACCTTTCGGCGGGATGGGGTCGGCACTGGACTTGAGAGGTGAATCACGGGTACATCCTGATGCCGAAGTCGGTCAGATAATGAAATCATTGAGACGAGCCGGAACAAAAAATCCGGTGATACTCTTAGATGAACTGGACAGAGTGGCGGAACATGCCAGGGCTGATATTATGGGGGTTCTAATTGAACTTCTGGATCCGGAACAGAACGTGGCCTTTGTGGATCATTATATTGACTATCCGTTTGATTTAGCGGAAGTGCTTTTTATTGCCACAGCCAATAATACCAATAACATCTCTACAGCGGTGATGGACAGATTAGAACCGATTCAAATGCCCAGTTACAGCGATGATGAAAAAATCATTATCGGCAAATCTTATGTTTATCCCAAAGTTCTAGCGGCTTCAGGACTCACATCTGACCAGTTAACTATTGTTGATGGCGTTTGGCCGACAATTGTCCGTCCGCTCGGATTTGACTCAGGTATCAGAACTCTGGAAAGAACCATTGACGGGGTCTGCCGGAAAGTAGCCAGACAAATAATAGAAAAGAAAATCAATAAAATAATATTAAGTGAGGATAACGTTAAACAATTCCTGCCGACCTGGTAAAAAAAATCGATAATTTTTTCATGTTTAATAAATCAACTTTTCCCATTTACCCGCAAAAACAAGGCTTATTAAGACTGATTCCTCTGGGTGGAATCGGCAATGTCACTAAGAATATGTATGTTTATGAATACCGTTCAAATCCAGCAACGGTTTCCGATATATTAATCGTAGACTGCGGAGTGGGATTTCCCGAGGAGGGTATGTACGGCATTGATCTGGTCATACCGGATATAAGTTATTTAAGAGATAAAAAAGATAAGGTGAGAGCCATTGTATTAACTCACGGACATGAAGATCATATCGGAGCCCTCCCCTATATTCTACCTGAAATACCAGTTCCGGTATACGGGACTCTTTTAACAGCAAAACTGGCCGAGGTAAAACTTAAAGATTTCGGTTTACATCACAATATTCAGGTGGTTAATGAAAGGGATAAATTAAAAATCGGGCCATTTGATATTGAATTTATACATGTCACCCATTCAGTGCCGGATGCTGCCAATTTATTCATAAAAACTGCGGTGGGGAATTTTTATCACGGAAGTGACTTTAAATTTGACTGGACACCGATTGACGGTAAAAAAACAGAAGTAGCTAAAATTGCCAAAGCCAGCGAGGCCGGCATCACCTTATTGTTATCGGATTGTGTCAGAGTAGAATCGGAAGGATATACGCTTTCTGAGAGGAAGATTGAAGATAGCTTAGAAAAAGAAATAAGAAATTGTGACGGCAGATTTATTTTTACTACCCAATCTTCAAATATCTCCAGAATACAACAGGCAATTGACGTCTCCATCAGAAACAACCGTAAAATTGCTTTTTTGGGCCGGTCGATATTAAAGAATGTTGAGGTTGCCAAGAAACTGAATTATATCCATATCAGCGATTTATACACAGTCGGAGAAAAAGAAATTCATAAAGTTAACTCCAGCGAATTAACATTGATAGTCACCGGCAGTCAAGCCCAGCCCAATTCGGTTTTGTCACGAATTGCCGAAGGAGCACACAAATATGTCAGAATAAAAAACGGCGATGTGGTGGTTTTCTCAGC
>Ga0155407_172_pt1 | contig 42769 bp, 44 predicted proteins | sample RifCSPhighO2_02_FD_106375 | JGI IMG/M metagenome (GOLD analysis project Ga0155407, IMG submission 106375) | Candidatus Gottesmanbacteria bacterium RIFCSPHIGHO2_02_FULL_39_14
ATGAATATTACCGACGTCGGGCATTTAACATCGGATGCGGACAGCGGTGAGGATAAAATGGAGAAGGGAGCAAAACGCGAAAAAAAATCTGTTTGGGAGATAGCCGAATTTTACTCAGAGGATTTTTTCAAAATGCTGAATCTTTTAAATATAAAAAAGCCAGCTGTTATTACTAAAGCAACCGAATATATTCCGCAGATGATCGATTTGGTTAAAGTTTTAGAAGAAAAAGGTTTTACCTATAAGACAGATGACGGGGTTTATTTTAATACAAAAATGTTAAAAGATTACGGGAAATTGACCGGTAAAACGAGGGATGTATTGGAGAAGACGTTGAAGGCCGGTGAAAGAATTGAGATGGTAGCGGGGAAAAAAAATATTACTGATTTTGCCTTATGGAAATTGACTCCAAAGGGAGTTAAGCGGCAAATGGAGTGGGACAGTCCCTGGGGAAAAGGATTTCCCGGCTGGCATCTGGAATGTTCTGCTATGGGCATTAGTCAATTGGGAGAAAGTTTTGATATCCATACTGGAGGTGTTGATCACATCCAGATACATCATACCAATGAAATCGCCCAAAGCGAGGCATACAGTGGCAAACCGTTTGTAAAATATTGGCTACATGCCGGTCACTTGACGGTTGAAGGGGAAAAAATGAGCAAGTCTCTGGGGAATTTCATCAGAGTCGTCGATTTAGTTAAGAAGGGATACAATCCTTTGGCTTTAAGATATCTTTTTCTGACAGCTTCATACGGTCGCGATATGAATTTTACTTGGGAAAGCATAAAAGCAGCCCAAAGTGCATATGAAGAACTATTTGGCAGAATCAGTGAAATTAAAAATTCGGCAACCACAGATAAGCGGGTAAGTTTATCGGCAGAAAAGTTAGATAAAATTGAGGATTATAGAAATAAATTTGATGAGAGTATTAACAATAACCTGAATACGGCGGAAGGATTAGCAGCTGTTTGGCAAGCGGTGAAAAGCAATATACCGGCAAACGATAAGTTGGATTTAATTTATTTATTTGATGAAGTATTAGGATTAAATTTAAAGCAAATTCAGGCTACAAAAGAAATCGAAATTCCCAGAAATATTTCGGAATTAGTTGAAAAGAGAGAAGCAAAGAGAGTGCAAAAAAAATTTCCGGAAGCTGATAAATTGAGAAAAGAAATAGAAAAGGCGGGCTATGCTGTGGTGGATACTCTCCAAGGACCGGTAATAAAAGCCCTATGAAAGTTAAAATCGGCATTGATATTGATAATGTACTAGCTGAGTCTTACCCAGCTTATTTAGATAAATTTAATTCCAGATTTGATGCCGAAGTCAAGTTGGAGCAGATAAGAGAATTTTATTTCCTGAATAGATACATCGAAGAAAACAGCATAAAACACGGAAAAGAGATGGTCGATTTCATTGACGAGATGGTTTTTGATGAGAAATTTCAATTAGAAATCCCGCCTATCGAAGAGGCAATTAATGTCATAAATAATTGGGTAAAGAAAGGTTATGATATCCATTATGTCACTTCCAGACCGGTCGAAATTAGAAAGATTACTATAGACTGGCTGAAAAAGCACGGATTTTGGGTTCAAAAAGCCAAAGTGGATTTATTTGACAGTGAAAAGAGATATCAAAGCGATGTTCCATATAAGAAGGAAATTGCTAACAAATACAGAATTAATGTTTTTATTGAAGATGCAATAGAAATCGCTTTAGGGATGGAAATACCGGTTTTTCTGTTTGACCGGCCGTGGAATCAGGGAAAATTAACAAAAAACATCATAAGAGTTTATTCCTGGCAGGAGATTGAGAAAAAAATGACTACGGTATTGGGAGATTTTGGCGATAAAAATTTCGAGTGTGGGCTGCAAGAGTGATCCAGGAACCGCCATTGAAGTTGTGATTTTCGCCGGGGTAAGTAAAATAGACGGCATTTTTGTTTTTCTCCTTAAGAATTTTCACTAATTCGTCGGACCACCAGTAAGGAACTTCCTGGTCATTTAATCCTTGATGAATTGAGAGAGGAGCATTTATCAAGTCGAAATACTCGGTGATGGAATATTTCTCACTTTGGTAATTCCTTTCAAAATCGGAAATAATTTTTCTTAAGGCTTTTCCCTGATCTTCAAATTCATCGGTATAGTAAAGAACGGAGTACGGGAATGGTTTGGAAACCGGTGCCCAGAGGACGGTAGGATAATTCTGGCCAGTGATCTCAAGAACAGCAAGGGCAATATGTCCGCCGTTGGAATGACCGAAGAGGCCAATTTTAGCGGGATCAAAGTCGAAATTGAAGTCAGGATAGATTTTTTTAACGGAAGAGGGTAAATTGGGAAGAGAAGCTAACAGTTGGAGCGTGGTGGTATATGTTTGGAATCTTTCTGCCAAAGGAAAAGCTGAGGGAGAGCTTGACTGGCCGTAACCAAGAAAATCAGGAGCAAGGGTAATAAAACCATTGGAGGAAAGATATTCTCCGATTCTTTTAGTACCGGTGCCGGTGGTGTAAATTTCCCGATCTACATAACCTCTTAATAAAACAATAATTCCTTGTGGTGGCAGGTTATCGGGAAGGTTTATAAGTCCGCTTACGGAGGCAGAGTCACTTTTAAAATAAAAAAGATTCTGATCAGCCAGAATAATTTCCTGGGGGCTAAATCGTGTATTTTTCAAATTTTCAATTGAATAGTGATCTAAGGCTCTTTCTTTTACTTCGACCTGATAGACAACGGGAGAAATAATTTTTAATTTAGACAAACGAAATTGATATCCGATTAGTCCCAGGCCGGACATGATAAGGATAAGGGAAGATAAAATTAAAATTCGAGCAAGCACAATATGGAATTTAACCTATTTTATTAAAAATAGATATGATATACTACTAGCTCAATATGGATAATTTATACGAAATGATGTTGATAGAAAGACCCGGGGTAAGTGAGAGTGAAGAGAAAAAATTGTTGGTAAGATTAGAAAAATTGCTTGAAGGAAACGGTAAAATTGTTAAAACTGAAAACTTAGGAAAAAAAGCGCTTTCATACAGGATTAAAAAAGAAACGGAAGGAAAATACTGGTTATTAAATTTGGAAATAAAACCGGCTTCGGTTTCCGAATTTTCCGCCAAAATTAAAATGGAGGAGGATATCCTTCGGTTTTTAATTTTAAGAAAAAAAATTAAAGCGGCAAGCGTAAAGGTTGAAAAGAAAAATACAAAAGAGAAAGAAAATAAAAAAGTTTCGACCAAAGGCCGAAGTCAAAGGAGTAAGTGAGATATGTCAGTACGATCATTAAATAAAGTTATACTTATAGGTAATTTAACCCGTGACCCGGAGTTGAGATATACACCGGCAGGAACAGCCGTTTGTACATTCGGATTGGCTACCAACAGACAATGGACCACCCAGACAGGTGAAAGTAAAGAAGAGACAGAATTTCACCGTATTGTTTCCTGGAATAAACTGGCAGAACTTTGTTCGCAGCTTTTGTCCAAAGGCAGAAAAGTATACGTTGAGGGAAGACTGGCAACGCGTACCTGGACAGGACAGGACGGAGCCCAAAGAACTACGACCGAGATTGTCATTGATGACATGATTATATTGGATTCCAAAAAGGTATTTAAAGAAGAAGGTGAGATTAATCTGCCTGTAAATATTGTCGGAACCAAAGCTGAACCGGTAGTTGGGAAGACGGTGTCAACGGTTGCAGAAGTAGTAACAGAGGCAGCTGGTAACGTTAATACGACAGTCCAAGTGGCAAGTGATGACAAAAAGAAGAAAAAAAAGAAGTCAGCTGATCAAGAAACCGGAGCAGAATCGAATCCCTCGAATAAAGAAAAAGCAACTGAAGATATTACACCTGATGATATTCCATTCTAGTGTAGGAGGGCATAATGGCGAGAAGTAAACCGGTCAGAAGAATAAGAAAAAGAATTATCAGAATTAAAAATTGTCCTTATTGCAAGCTTAAAAGTGAACCTGATTATAAGGATACGGAAAACTTGAAACATTACCTGTCGGAAAGAGGTAAAATTTTACCCAGGTCGTTGACCGGAATTTGTCAGAAACATCAGTTAAGACTTTCAAGGTCAATTAAACAGGCTAGATTCATGGCTTTCCTTCCGTTTATTGTCAAACCCAGCTAAACGGCATTATTATCTCATGAAGACGGTAGTCAAAATACTCCTCCCATACAACAGCAAAATTTTAGTTTCGGAAAACAGTGATGTGGCAAAAGGAGAGGTTATTGCCATGAATGAAGAGGAAAATAAGGTTGAAATTAACCTATCGAATATTTTAAAAGTTAAGCCTTTAAATATTTATAAATATTTGAAAAGACGACCGAGGGATGTTATTTCAGAAGGAGAGTTATTAGCTGAAAAAAAAACTTTGGTTTCTCATTTAACGGTGAAAAGCCCGATTTCAGGTAAAATTACCGAAGTTGATTTAAAAAAAGGTACTGTCAGAATAGTAAAAAATGGCGGACAATCCGGAAAAGTCACCATACCGGTGGCGGGTAAAGTTAAAAGTATAGGCCAAGACAAAATAGAAATTGAAGTTAAAGGTATAAGAATTAAAGGTTTGACGGGAAGCGGAGAAAATCGGCTAGCCCGTTTAAAGGTTCTGGCGGATGAAAAAAGGTCATATTTTGACATAGGAAGTGAGGTAGAAAAACAATTAATCTTAATTAAAAAAGCCGGTTCAGAAATTCTGGCGAAATTGGATACACTTGAAGCCTTAGGTGTTATCTCTACAGAATTAGCGGAAAATAACGATTTTTCGGTATTGGTTGTATCAGATGATTCATTTTCCGAGCTGGAAAGGGCAGAAAATAAACTAGTCTGGTTGCGGCCGAAAGAGGCAGAGGCAATTATATTAGAAGAATAATCATGCGTCTTGTTAGAAACATATTGCTAATTTTAGTTTTGGTAGTATTATCTTTCGGAACCGGTTTTAATCTGGGAAGTAAAAGGCAGGAGAGAGTGACTGTTGTTTCCTTCTCGGCAGCTGATAAAGAAAGAGCCAGGGGGAAGGAGTTGGATTTCTCACTTTTTTGGGACGTATGGGACCGTCTTTATACCTATTATCTGGTAAAATCAGATTTAGAACCACAAAAAATGATCTATGGTGCCATTTCGGGCATGGTTGCTGCACTTGGCGATCCGTATACCGTTTTTCTTTCACCTGAACAGAATGAGGAAGCCAAGGATGATTTAGGAGGAAGATTTGAAGGAATCGGGGCTCAGTTGGGAATTAAGGATAAAAAAATAGTGGTTGTTGCTCCGTTAAAAAATTCACCTGCAGAAGAGGCAGGGCTTTCGTCTGGAGATTGGATTGTCAAAGTTGACGGAAAAGAAACGCTTAATTGGACTTTACCTGAAGTTGTTTCTAAAATCAGAGGTCCGAAGGGGAGTAAAGTACGTTTATCTGTCATTAAAACAGGGGCAGAAAATAGTCAGGATCTGGATGTATTGAGAGATGAGATTAAAGTAGCTTCTGTCGAATGGGAAGAATTCTTAGTTAATTGTCAAGGGGGAAAGAATGAAGATCAGTTCCGTTGTCAAGAATATGAAAATGATTGCCAATCCTGCCAGACTATCTTTTATCTGAAATTATCCAGATTTGGAGATAACACCAACAATGAATGGTCTAAAGTTGTCAATGAAATTAATGACAGACGATCCAAATTACCTGTCAAGAAGAAACTTGGTCTTATCTTTGATGTAAGAAACAATCCGGGAGGTTATCTGACCGGATCGGTTTTTATCGCTTCTGAGTTTATCGCCAGCGGAGAAGTGGTGACACAGGAGAATGCAGACGGGACAAAAAAAACCTATAAAGTTAACCGTCAGGGGAAGTTAACCGACATTCCCATGGTTGTTTTAATCAATAAAGGTAGCGCTTCAGCATCGGAAATAGTAGCAGGAGCTTTAAAAGTGAGAAAAGATGTTCCTTTAGTAGGGGAAACATCTTTTGGTAAGGGAACAATTCAGGAAGCCCAGGATTTGGCTGAGGGTGCTGGTATTCATATAACCACTGCCAAGTGGCTGCTACCCGATAAAAGTCATTTGAACGGAGAAGGAATTAAGCCGGATGTAATGATTGAAAATGATGAGAACAATCCCGAGAGTGATTTACAGTTGGATCGCGCCATCGATACCCTTTATCAACATAACAGTCAGTGATATAATGACTTTTACCCTTTTAGCTAGATCCCTCGCTGGCGGCTCGGGATGACAAAGGGGTTTTATATGAAAAGAATATTAGTTCTAATAGGTCTTTTTGTCATTCTGGTTTTAATTGGTACCTCAACTAATCAATTGAATTTAAGCTTACCGGATGTCAAGAATTGGTTTGTTCCTAACAAAACCCCGGTTTTAGAAAAGCAGAAATTACAAATAGTTAACGAGGAATCAGTAATCACCAAAGTAGTTGAAGAGACATCTTCCTCGGTAGTAACTATTTCGGTGGTCAAATCAAGGAAAATAGGTAGAATATTTGAAATCAATCCTTTTGATCCGTTTGATATTTTCAGACAATCCCCCAACCTGAGAGGTGAACAGCCGACAGTTCAGGACATAGGAACTGGCTTTATAGTTTCCAAAGACGGATTAATTGTGACCAATAAACATGTTGTTTCGGACAGCGGGGTTAAATACCGGGTCATAACTGGCGATGATAAAGAATATCAGATTGAAAAAATTTACCGGGATCCTTCAAATGATCTGGCTATTATTAAAATCAGCGCCAGCGGATTAAAACCCGTTGAGTTGGGTGATTCAGGCAAATTGAAAGTCGGGCAGATGGCCATAGCTATTGGAACGGCATTAGGCGAATTTCGCAACACTGTGACTGTCGGAGTGATTTCAGGATTAGGCAGAGGCATTACGGCAGGGAGTCCCTTTGAAGGGTATGTGGAAAGGTTGGATGATGTTATCCAAACTGATGCAGCAATTAATCCCGGCAATTCTGGCGGACCGCTCCTGAATTCTGCCGGTCAGGTAATCGGGGTAAATATAGCAGTTTCATCAGAGGGACAAAATATCGGATTTGCCCTGCCTATAAATGTCGTTAAGAGTTTACTTACGGAATTTAACAAAAGCGGCGGACGGTTTGAAAGGCCGTTTTTAGGTGTCAGATACCGGATGATTACCAGGGATTTGGCGATTATGTATGAGATTCCGCAAGGTGCCTATGTTCAGGAAGTGGTGGCGGATTCACCAGCTGATAAGGGAGGCATACAGGAAGAAGATGTGATCGTGGAAATCGGCGGACAGAAGGTAACTGAAGATAATGGCGGATTGGCTAAAATTATTGCCGGTAAGAAATCCGGGGATCAGGTTACGGTAACGGTATGGAGGAACGGGGAGACGGTTGAGTTAAAAGTGACCATTGGACAGACTAGCGGAGAGTGAGTCAAGGATTTTATCCAGCTTTCCTTCCATAATATCTTCCAGATTATGCCAGTTCTTATTGATCCGATGATCAGTCACCCGGTTTTGGGGGAAGTTATAAGTCCTTATTTTTTCCGCCCGCATACCGCGGCCAATCATTGATCTGGCTGTTCCCAAAATTTGAGTCTTTTTTTCCTCTTCCTGTTGCCAAAGTTTCGATCTTAATAGGGACTCGGCAATACGACGATTTTGTTCCTGAGATCTTTCCGATTGCGCTGTGACTATAATACCTGTAGGGTTATGTCTCAGCCTGACGGCTGTAGATACTTTATTGACGTTTTGGCCACCCTTACCTGACGCACGGTAAAATTCCCACTCCAAGTCGTTAGGGTTGATATTGATTTGAGTTTCGGGAATTTCAGGAGTTATCAGAACGATGGCAGTTGAAGTATGGATACGGCCATATCTTTCTGTTTGAGGAATTCTTTGGACGCGATGAACACCAGTCTCCGGAAGTAAAAGAGGATAGACATTAGATCCCTGAATTCTGATAATATTTTCGTCCAGAATTTGAGTTTTAAAGCCTTTTTGTTGGGCAAATCTTAAATACATTCTTAAAAGATCAAGAGCCCAAATTTTAGCTTCGTCACCGCCGGTTGCTCCGCGGATTTCTAGGATAGCGATATCGTTATTCATTGCCCAGCAGCATTTCTCGGAGAGTTTTTGGTTGGCGGACAGTAGAGCTTTCTTCTATCTTTTTCTTTTTCTTTTCCCTCAAGATTTTGAGAGAAACTTCGGCCTCTTTAGCTTTTTTCTGGAATTTTTCCACCCGTCCCAGGGTATCAACAAATTTCATTTCACCGGTAAAAAAAGGATGGCATTTATGACAGACTTCGACTTTAATTTGAGGTTTGGTTGAACCGACGCGAAATATATTGCCGCAAGCGCAGACTATTTCGGCATCGTTATACCATTTCGGATGAATTGAACTTTTCATAAGAAACGCATTATACATTAATTATCAGGCTAATTCCATGATGAAAAAGAGGATATAGATAATAAATAAAATAAAGCCTTCTTTTCGGGAAATATCATTTTTACTGCGGGTAAAATAATAAAATAGTGACAGTCCGCAGACAGTGAAAATAAAGGTTATCAGGAAATGGTTTTCCAGAACAACTTTTTTTCCATTGATTACCGTTAAAATGCCCAAGAGGACGGAGTTGGTGGCCGCTGAGCCGATGTAGTCACCGAGAGCGATTTCTTTTTTTCCGGTTGTGATCGATCTTAAAGCAATTGATATTTCCGGCAGATTAGTACCGATAGATAATCCTAAAAGGCCTAATATGAAGGTAGAAATCCCGAGATTGTTGGCAAAAATTACTGTTTTGTCTACCAGAATAGAACTGGACATAAAGACGATATATGCCCCGACAACTATTTTAAAAAAATCCCTTAAAGTTTCTTTTTTATGGGATATAAATTTATCCCGGAAATGATCAAGAAGACCTTTTCTTTTTTCCATGGAATAGAAGAGGATAGGAAAAACCGTGATTAACAGGAGACTTTCAACTATGGTCAGATTTTTATCGATGATAAGGAGTGCCGGCAGTCCGATTACATAGAGGGAAAAGATAAGTCTTGGAGTATTTAACTGATGGCTAAGGATGATGCCTTTGCCCAAGATAGCAAGCATGGGAATAATCATTAAAAAAATAATAACCGAACCGCCAATGAGGTTTCCAACATAAATTTCCGGACGTTTTTCCAGAATGCTGTTGATACCGACGGATAATTCAGGAAGACTTGTTAAGAAGCCGAGAATAAAGAAAGAGGCAGCAAAAGTGGAAATTTCCAAGCGTTTGGAGATTCTTTCCAACGAATAGACAATAAGTCCGGCTCCCAGCCAAAGAACGATTAGAGAAAAGAAAAAGAATGACAGATCAGAGAGCATTAATAAAATTATAGCGGTAAATTTCGATAAACTTCAATTTTCATAGTCTTTTATGAAATAAATGAAAAGGATGATAATGGAGCCGGCCTTCAGCGATAAAGATGCCTCCGAATACCAAGAAAGCACCTAAAAGATAAATGGAGGTAATATATTCTCCTAGAAGAGGTGCGGCAATCAGAATGGCTGAGAGCGGATCAATATAGGTAAAAATGCCTACATCTTGAGCGTCAATGTATTTTAGACCGTATTCAAAAAGAGAATAAGCCAAGGCAGATGATAAGAAGATACCAAAAACAATTCCGATAACACCCCGGTAATCCAAAGCGTATTTATTATTGCCAGCCATTATTTCGAGGATAAAGAACGGTAAAAAGGTAATCGTGCCGATCAAAAATGACCAAAAGGCGATGGTGGAGGGATGATAATCGTGAAGGATTTCTTTGCTGATGATGATATGCCCGACACTGCCAAGTGTGGCTAATATGAGGAACAGATTGCCGATAAGCTGGCCGTCAATATTTCCTTCCAGGAATGGTTGGCCAATAATGACAAGTACACCAATTAAACTGACAATTAGTCCCAGCAGAACTTTGAAATGCGGTTTTTCTTTTAAGAGAAATATGGAGAAAAGATAGATAAAAATAGGACCGGAGGAGGCAATGATCGGAGCATTAATTGAAGGGGCATATTTTAAACCTAAAAAAAAGAATGAGATATTAACAGTAACTCCGAAGAATGACAGCCAAAAAATTTTCAGATAATCCTTTTTATGTATTTTAAGGTAGGGATAGGCAAAAGGTAATAAAATAAGTGTTGCTCCATAGAATCTGATGAAGGCCAGGGTAAACGGGGAGATATTCTGGAGGGCGAATTTGAAAATAGGAGAAGCGGCACCCCAAATTATATTGGCAGTAATTAAGGCTAGGATGCCTTTTTGATGGGCAGACATATAATCATGATAACAAATCGGAAATCAGTTCTTCCAGGGGAACGGTTTTTTGCTGTTTATCTTTCATGTTGCGCACCGTCAGCACATTTTTTTGCGCTTCGTCGGGGCCGATAATAACCACATAAGGAATACCCTTTTTATCGGCATATTTAAGCTGTTTATCGAGTTTTACTTTCGGGTTTGGATATACCTCACAATTTATATTATTTTTTCGTAGTGATTTGCCGGTAGAAAGAGAAAGTGTTTGATATTGAGCATTAAAAACTGTGATTAGGACTTTTGTAGAAGCATTGACTGATGGTATTAAACCAAATTCATCAAGTGCTTCCAAGGTTCTATCAAACCCCAATCCAAAGCCCGTACCATACATTTCAATACCAAAGATGGTTTTGAATAATCCGTCATATCTTTCTCCTCCCAACACTGAACCGGCAGTAAATCCCGGAATTACTACTTCCCAAATTGGGCCTTGAGAATAAGAAAAAGATCTGACAATGGTCGGATCAAATTCATACCATTCTTGGGCAAAACCATAATCATTTAAATATTGAAGAATTATTTTTATGGCAACACTTGGTTTAAGTCTACTGATCTTATCAAGATAATATTCTGCTTTTGCCTTATCTATACCTTTATTCATCATTTCTTTTATAACCTGTTGGTTACCTATCTTTTTCTGTTTATCAATGGCAACCAAAGCAGGGTAGGGAATATCGGTAAGGAGATTTCTATCATTTATCAATACTTTTACAACTTTAAAGCCCAATTGTTTATATATATCCAACGATAGAGCAATAGTTTCGGCATCAGCATAGGCTGACGGATCGCCAAAAATATCGGCATCACATTGTACAAATTCCCGGTATCTGCCTTTTTGGGGCTTTTCTGCCCTGAAAGCCGGCTGAATTTGGTATCTTTTAAAGGGAAGAGGAATGGTATTTAAATATTGACTGACCATTCTGACTGAGGGAAGAGTTTGATCGTAGCGCAAGGCAACATCGCGACCGCCGGGATCTTTGAATTTGAAGAATAATTTTTCATCCTCACCTATTTGTCCCTGAAAGATATCCAATGGTTCTAAGGTTGGCGTTTCGATAGGATCAAATCCCCATAATTGAAATATATTTTCCAGCCTGTTTCTTAGCCAAAGTCGTTTTTTGGCCTGTTGGGGCAGAAAATCACGGAAGCCTTTTAAAGTTTGGGGTTTAATCATAAGATGATTATTTCTTTGGTTGATTTAGATAATATTTCAGGACCCTCTCGTCTTAATACTAGCAAATCTTCGATTCTGACTCCAGCGAAGCCTGGGAGGTAGATGCCGGGTTCGATAGTGAAAACCATGTTGGGCATAAGTTTGTCCGTACTTTGGGGATTTAACCTGGGATCCTCATGGATGGCTAGGCCGACACCGTGTCCGAGACCGTGTTGGAATGAGGGGAAGCCCTCTCTCTCAATCAATTTTCGGGCAATAGAGTCTATCGTTTTTGCAGATACTTGCGGGTGGAGAGCGTTAAGCGCTTTTTGTTGGGTATCAAGAACAGTTTGATAAATCTTAACCAGTCGATTTGTGGGAGTTCCAAAAAATACGACTCGGGAAAGATCGGCACAATAATTATTTACTTTGGCTCCGAAATCCAGAAGAATAAGACTGTTGGCGGCCAGTTTAACCTTATCTGACGGAATATAATGAGGAATAGCAGCATTTTTATTAAAGGCGACGATAGGCGAGAAAGCTATATTTTGGGCATTTTCTTTTATGAAAAATTCAATTTTTAAAGCTAATTCTCTTTCTGACATTCCCTTTTTAATTTGTTTTAAGATAAAGCTGAAGGATCTATCAGTAATTTTGGCAGCTTGGTGAATATTTTTTATTTCCGAGTCTATTTTGATAATTCTTAATTTTTCAATTATATCCTGAGTTAAAATCAGTTTGACAGGCAGCTTATTTTTTAACGATAAATATTCAGACAAATTTAGGCTATTTTTTTCAATGGCCATAGTTTTTATTTTCTCTTTTTTAATAATTTCGGTTAGAATTGAGGTTAATTTATTAAAAGGAGTAGCATAGTGGACTTGCCAGCTAGATTTAATAGTATATAAACCGTAATAAGTTGAAAATGTAATAAAGTAAGTATTATTCAGAGTGACGAGTAAATAGGCTTCGTGTTCATAAGGAGTAAGAAAGCTTACTCCAGTTAAGTAACTGACATTAAATGAATCAGAGACAAGGAAAGATTGCCATCGCTGTGATTTTATTTTGCGCTTTAACTCTCGGATGCGGTTGGAGGTCATGATTAAGGTGTGGGAGTAGGGGAGACGGATTGTGTGGGCGTGATAACACTGGCAGGCAAATTAATAATTCTTAAGGCGCTATAACGGTTTTCCTCTTTAGGGTTAGGAATGGCTGAGATGAAAACTGTATCGCCAAGTTTAAATTTGGAGAAGCCCCCTTTTTGGTTTCCTTTTCCTTTGATATAAATAGAAGTTACGGTATACTTTTCGAAATCGATTAACTTTGTCGTGTCTTTGGCTCTGACGTTCAAAGTAAAATTAGCTTTATCCACTTCAGCAATTTTTCCGTTAATCCTGACCAGATTTTCCTGGATATAAAGATATTTGGCAAGAAGATTCTCTTTAGTCTCGTTGTAGTTTCCCATAACAGAAATAGTAATGCCAGGTTTAAGTTCAGTTATTTTTCCTTCAGTTTTAGTCTTGTTTTCCATTTTGAACACCAGGGTATCTTCAGAAAAAGTGAATTTTTGTTCACCCCCGGGACTTTGTAAAGTGATGAGATTGTTTTCAACAGAAATTATTTTTCCAAACATAGCTCCTTTTTGCTGGTTTCTAACCTCAGCCACCCGGGTAGCGATTTTTTCCTTAAGAATTTCGATCTGTTTTAACTTATCGATTATTCCTGTATCTGTGGGTATAAGAGAAGGTTTTGAGGTAGGAAAAGGTGTCTTGGTTTGAGCAAAAGACGGTGAAGCAGAAATTGAGATAATCATTAATAGTACGGCAATGATTATTTTCGGAAAATAATGTTCTTTCATAATTTTTCTGTAGTGTAAAACAGGGTTAGGGTTTTAGTTTCAGGTTCTCCCGATTCATTTATGGTTGTAACATAGATTGGGTTACCGCCTTCGGTAAGTTTTAATGAAGCTTGGAAAGAACCGTTTTCATCCGGTTCAACGACAATACTTTCCAGAGGAGATTCGATGATAAGAGCGGTTGAAGGATCAGTGTTGCCTTTAAGGGTAGTATTGTCTTTGGTTAAAATAGCTTGATCTGACGGTTGACTAATATTCAAAGATGTTTTTTTCAGGTTTTTGATAACAGAGGGTTCCGATTTAGTTTGGGAAATTTCCTCTTTCGGTTTTTCCTGTTTATCCAAGACAATAGGGAGTTTGACAGCCAATACAGCTAGAGTACTGCCGATGGCAAAACCGACCAAAAGTGCCAAAATGACGTCTTTTTTCATAAAAATTTGAGAGGCGTCATAACATATTAAGTCTGATGTTTCCCCTTGTCAAGAAATCGTAAAAGTGATAATAATACTTTACCCTAATAGCCAAGGTTCAGGGTAAAGCGGTTAAAGGTATTTATATAATGGATATTACGCATATAGGACATGCTTCATTCAGGTTAAGAGGTAAAAAGGCGACACTGATTACCGATCCTTTCGATCCAGACATGCTCGGCCTGAAATTTCCTAAAACCGAGTCTGATATAGTGACAATTTCCCATGAACATCGCGATCATAATTATAAAGAGGGGATAAGCGGAGAAAAAATTATTTTTATTGAAGGACCGGGAGAATATGAAGTATTGGGTGTGAAAGTAATAGGCATGTCCACCTATCACGATGATAATCACGGCCTGGAAAGAGGTAAAAATAACATTTATCGGATTGATATGGATGAGATATCGGTGGTCCATTTGGGGGATTTGGGGCATAAATTAGATGAGAAAGCTGTAGAAATACTTAACGGGATTGATATCTTAATGGTTCCTGTCGGCGGAATTTATACCATCAGTCCTGTCATAGCCGCTTTGATCGTAAGCCAGCTTGAGCCGAGTATTATTATCCCCATGCATTATCTGATAGACCGGATGAATAAGGAAAAATTCGGACAATTAGCCGATGTTGGTCTTTTTTTAAAGGAAATGGGAAAAGAGGGAGTGATACCCATGGCTAAACTTTCTATAACCAAAGATAAGATACCAGTAGAGCAGACAGTAGTTGTATTGGAATAAGCATATGCCAGAACCTCGCATTCCTCCTCATGATGAACAGGCGGAAGCTTCAGTCTTAGGAGCTATTTTAATCGATAAAGATGCCATAGCGGAAATTATCGATTTTTTGAAGCCCGAATTTTTTTACAAGGAGAGTCATGCTGATATATATGAGGCAATGATGGCTTTGTTTGAAAAGCATGAACCGGTAGATGTAGTCACAATGACGGCGCAGCTTAAGAAAATGGGTAAATATAAAGATGTCGGAGGAGGTATTTATTTAACAGAATTAACCAATACCGTTCCGACCAGCGGTAATATTGAATTTTACGGGCAAATAGTGGCTGATCATTATGTCAAGAGAAAATTAATTGAATCAAGTGCCAAAATCACCAATTTGGCCTATGAAGGCAATCATGATACCAAAATTCTGCTGGACAAGGCTGAAGCGGAAATCATGTCTATTGCCCAAAAAAGATCCAGGCGGGATTTTATCAACATTAAAGATGCTTTAGCTGAGAGTTTTGACCGACTTGACGAACTTCACAAAAGAGGGACAAATTTGCGGGGCTTACCGAGCGGATTTTATGATTTGGATAATAAATTAGCCGGAATGCAAAAGTCAAATCTTCTTATTCTGGCCGCCCGTCCCGGACAGGGAAAAACAGCCCTGGCTTTAAATATTGCCCAACATATTGCTGTCCACGAGAAATTAGCTGTAGGAATTTTTTCCCTGGAGATGAGTAAGGAAGAACTGGTGGACAGATTATTAGTTTCACAAGCCGATATTGATGCCTGGAGATTAAAGACAGGCAGACTGACGGATGAAGATTTTACCCGGTTGTCCGAGGCTATGGGTGAATTGGCTGAAGCCCCGTTATATATTGATGATACTCCGGGAATAAATATTTTCGAAATAAGGACCAAAGCCAGGCGGCTTCAGACAATGCACGATGCCAGATTTCTGATTGTTGATTATTTACAATTGGTAGATCCCGGCAGGCGATTTGATAACAGAGTTCAGGAAGTATCCCTTATTTCCCAATCTTTGAAGAACCTGGCACGGGAACTGCAAATTCCGATATTAGCCGTTTCTCAGTTGTCCCGTGCCGTGGAACATCGGGGAGAAAAAAGGCCACAATTGGCTGATCTTAGGGAATCAGGAGCCATAGAGCAGGATTCTGATGTAGTAATGTTTATTTATAAAGAGGTTACAGAGGTTAAAAATTGGGAGCAGCAGATTATTAAACTGTTAATTGCCAAGCACCGCAACGGTCCCGGAGGGGAGATAGACCTTATTTTCAGAGGTGACCGGATCCGCTTCTATTCGGTGGAGAAACAAAAAGAATAGTATCAGATTAATTACAATTTATTTGTTTCCTGTTTGATTTCCTCAATATCCTTTTCAAGTTCAAGCAGATCTAGGCTATTCAATTCCGTCTCCAATAGATCCATTTCACTGGCGTTTTCAAAGGTAGAAAAGGATATAGTCGAATCCTTATTATTGTTTGATGGAATTAATTCTTCTTTATTTTCCGGTTTATTATTTTTGTTGTAAATTGTTCCTGTTTGGATTAGAACTGCGGCAGTAAAAATTGCCGCCAATAAAATTAATACTAAAATCGGAAATTTAATTTTTGCCATAATTTTTTCTTAAGAGGCGGATAAGATCTCTGAGTAATTGTTGATACTCCTGAAGATCCGATTTAATGGAAATCAAATTTGTTATTTGCCGCCTGACTTCAGTTTTGAATATTAAAAAATCCCTTTCCTTATTCAGGTCAGATATAATTATATTCAAATCAGATATTTTTTTATTAACAATTTTACTTTTCACTTCAGCCAGCGATATCTTTTTGACTGTCTCAGGGTCTTTATTTTTATTCTTATTGTATTTATCGCTTATGACTAAGATTTTAGATAAGATCCGATCGAAACGGTTAGTTGTATCCGAAATTTTATCAATAAATTTTCTTATTAATTCTAATATTTTGACAAGCAAATCATCGGTATTTGGCGGATTATTTTGGCCTTGGGAAGAAATTTCTATTGTTAAAGGGGTAAGTTTTTGACAATCTAAAATATCATTGGAGTTACGAGCATCATTAATGTTGGAATCATTTTCCATGTTATTTTGGCAGATCAATACAAGTTCGGTGATACCGGATTTTAAGATTTGAAAGCCAATTGTAGCCAGTGGAGTAGGACCACTTGATTTTTTAGGAGAAGCAATACTGGTTTGCCAACCGCTTAATAAATATTTATTTTGAGAAAGACCTACCAAAGTGCCAAAAAAATTGGAAAAGAAACCGTTATTGGTGGAAGAAAGTGGTTTTAAGTATTTAGGATCGAATTGTAGCAGTGCATCACCGGATATTACAGGTTGGCCTGTTGTATCAATTAAAATTTGCAGCTTTAAAGTATCTCCCACGTTTATCAAACCCTTGTTTAAAATTTCCATTTTCAGGCTTTGGGCATAAGAAGTGGATGGAAAAGTCAATTTGAAGAAAAGAAAAAAAAATATAGTCAGGGCAGCTTTTTGTAGCATAGTAAATATTTGTTTATTTTGTTAATATAATTTTAACGATTTAATATTTAAAAATATAGAGGTATATTTGAAGTATAATAAATTTATTAATTAGATTTTATCTATTTTGTAATGTCCGGAAGAATTCTAAAAACAATATTTGTAATCATTATATTTATAACATTAGGAGAGGTTGGATATTACGTTTACATTACTTTTAATTCAGCTCCTTCTAAATCATCAAAGATCCCTTTTTTCAAAAGCAATAATATTAGTTCATCTCCCACAATAGAACCTATTTATAAAAAATCAATAAAATCAGGTCAGAACCTGAAGCCTTTGCTTTCCGATAAATCCAGTGAATTCTTAACAAACATTTACCCAAAATACCTAAAATCAAAGAAACAGAATAACAATCATTCCATTATCATTACAGAAAGAATAAACGGGATCGTAGGGAAAATAGGTTTTGACAATCAGGAAAATGTTTATGAAATTTCAATCGTGGACGACAAGGGATTGATATTAACGGCCGATTTTTTTAATGAATCCAATTTGAGACAAGCAATTTATCTTAAGGAATCCGAACAGGGGAATACGGCAATAAAATTTGACCAGATAAAACAGGGCGATAAAATTGAAAAAACCGTTAAATATGATCTAACGGATGATGCCAAAAGCGTTATTCAATATATAATAAAAACCTAATTAGATGAAAAGCAGATTATAATGGTAAAAAATTATTTAAAACCTGAAATCAAAATGAAGAAAATCACATTCTTGCTTTATTTTCCGTCCGACTTATATATTGATGATCTGTTAAGTCAGTGCGGTGCCTGTTGTGTTCCTAATAATTGTTGCGGAAGCGGTGGTCCCTCGTGTTTTTGCGAAAAAATCAGCGGTAATTATGAATGTTATTCTTGATAATTGTTCTAGCAATTCCCTCCCGTTCTTTGTAAATCTAAGTAAATAAAATTCGTCAAATGAATTAATGAATCGGGTCAGACTTAATAATTGAGAAGACGAATGCTTCACATCAGACCATAATTCATTCGATATTTTTACCAGTATATTAGTTTTACTGGTTATCTTCTCCAGCTTTGTTGAAGAATAAGATTTTTTTATTAAACAAATCGCTCTGATTTTATACCTTCCCTTTTTCTTTTGAAACCAATTTATTTTTTCAACAAAAGGAGTCTGATAACAATAGAAATCTCTGCCGATTTGCCGTATAAATACGCTGTCATCTGCTAAAGGAAGGGAAACGTTTTTTAAAAGAGTAATGATTGTTGATTTACCGGCATTCGGTCTGCCGATAAAAATAACAGATCCCCGGGGGAAGTAGGCTGCTGAGGCGTGGAGAATGAGTCCCTTATGTAAAGAAAGTAGTTTCTGTAAGACGTATTTGGATATTAAATTAAATTCGATAATACTCAAATGCTGGAAGGTTTGAATCAGGTTGCCCCGTTCCTGATAATAAAGTAAATATTTATTGTTTTTATCCTGAACCGATTTGAAAATTATTTGAAAGGGAGATTTATAAAGTTCAATAGTGAAATGTATAACTTTGGGTTTGCCTTTCAGAATAAATCCTTTGTAATATTTCAGGATTTCGGTCCTTAAACTATATGAAGAATAGTATCTTAAATTGCGGGGTTTTTTATTTTTAAAACAAATTTTTAAATTAAATCCAGCAATATTCAGATAAATTATATTCATTGAACCATCCGGCGGGAAGTCATGATAATAAGATTCGGGTGGGCAAGGAGGGAGTCGAACCCTCACGGTATTTTCATACCACAAGTTTTTGAGACTTGCCTGTCTGCCGGTTCCAGCACTTGCCCGAAAGAATGCGTTGACTACCAGAATTATATTTTGGTACACTTTGATAGTCAATCGGATCACTATGAAATTTTCCCTCAAATCGAAGAAGATATCTCAGCTTGAAGTAGATACTTTAAATCTGTTTTTATGGGAAGATGAAGAAATTGAAAAATATAAAGAGTTTCCCGGCGAATTACTATTATACATTAAAGATGCCGTAAAACGGGAAAATTTTAACCAGGATCGCGATGAAGTTTTATTATTATCTTCCAAGGGAATTATTTCTGCCTATAAATTAATTATCACCGGCCTTGGTAAAAAGAAGGATTTTGACCGGGGAATTTTAGCCGAACAAGTAGCTAAGTCAATCAGGAAATCGAAAGAAAATAAAGCGGTCAAAATCGGAATTGTTTTAGCTGATGATTGGTGTGATCTATTTGGCATAAAAAACAGTGTTCAGACTATTGTTGAGGCAGTTAGTCTGGCCGATTACCGCTTCCTCAAATATAAAAGCGAAGAAGAAAAGAATAAAATCAGGATGTTGGAAGAGGTAATACTTTCCCTGCCTTTTGCCAGTCTATCCCAGGCAGAGGAGGGGATAAGGGAGGGTCAAATCATGAGCAAAGCTACTTTATTTGCCAGAGATCTGATAAATGAACCCCCTCAGGTGACCACTCCGACCTATTTAGCGCAAGAAGCCATGAAAATCGGAAAAAATTCTAACGGATTAGTAAAAGTAACAATTTTAGAAAAAGAAGAAATAGAGAAACTGGGAATGAATTCATTTTTGGGAGTGGCCAGGGGAAGTGATGAACAACCGAAATTTATCATCCTGAAATATAGGCCAGCCAGGCCGAGGAAAAAATTAGCGGTTATAGGCAAAGGGATAACTTTCGATACCGGAGGATTGTCCCTAAAAACTGCGGAATATATGGAAACCATGAAGTTGGATATGTCCGGAGCAGCTGCCATTTTAGGAATTTTTTCTGCCATATCTTCCTTTAAACCAAATGCTGAAGTCACAGGACTGATTCCTGCCTGCGAGAATATGCCTTCCGGACGGGCTTTAAAACCAGGAGATATTTTACGAGCGATGAATGGAAAAACAATTGAAGTTATAAATACCGATGCTGAAGGCAGATTAACTCTGGCAGATGCTTTATCTTATGCGGTAAAGAAGGAAAAACCTGATGAAATTATTGATCTAGCGACGTTAACCGGTGCTTGTATGGTAGCTTTGGGTCAGGATATTGCCGGAATGTTCGGCAATGATGATAAATTACTAAAAACGTTTACGAAAATATCTTTAGAGACCGGGGATAAAGTTTGGCAGCTGCCGCTTGAAAAAGGGTATAAAGATTTAATAAAAAGCCATATAGCGGATGTAAGAAATATTGCCACAACAAAATACGGCGGGGCAATTACAGCTTCACTATTTTTAGAGGAATTTGTCGATAATACATCATGGATACATCTCGATATAGCCGGCCCAGCCTATATGGAGAAAGATACGCCACTTATTCCTGCCGGCGGAGCAGGATTCGGGGTAAGGCTGATTCTTCACTATTTAAATTCTCTTTAAACAATTCACCGATGAATAGATCTATTGTACGGGTATTAACTAATTTCAATTTCCGAATGCTCTGGTTGGGTCAGATAATTTCCCAGATATCTTTAAATATACTTTCATTTGTTTTGGCGATTGAAGTTTATCAGTTGACCATGTCCAATACTGCCGTATCCCTGATGCTGTTAACTTTTGGTTTGCCGGCAATTATTTTTGGAGTAATGTTTGGCGGAATAGTAGATCATTTCGATAAAAGATCGGTGTTAATATTTTGTAATCTATCGCGGGCATTTATCCTGTTTTTTTATTTTTTATTTTCAGCCCACATATTTATGCTCTATTTACTATCAGTTCTCATTTCCATTTTTACGCAATTATTCATCCCGGCTGAAGCACCCAGTATTCCGCAATTGGTCAAGAAGGATGATTTACTTTCAGCCAACTCGCTGTTTACCATTACCTTTTATCTGTCGACGGTAATCGGTTCATTGACTGCCGGACCATTATTAAGAGTATTTGGCAGCCAGAACATTTTTATTATCATGACCATATTCATGCTATTGGCATCTTTTTTTAACTATCGTTTACCAAGACTTTCTGCATCTAAAAAGGTAAAATTTGAATTCTATATAATTAATTTCGTCAAACCCGTTTACGAGGGCTTTTTATTTATCCATCAGCATGAACGGATCAGACAAAGTCTCTACCTGCTGACTTTTTCCCAGGCGTTAATGGCTACCCTGGTAGTTTTGGCTCCCGGATTTGCCGATAAGATACTTCTAATTGATTTGAAGGATATATCATTAGTAGTGATGGGTCCGGCTGCTGTGGGACTAATACTGGGAGCTTTTCTGGTCGGAGTTAAGCCTAATAATATACTGCGGGGAACCATAATTCTTTCCGGAATTATAATTTCCGGAATTACTTTAATTATGTTAGCAGTAATCAGCTTTTTTAATCTTCATGGTATGATATACGCCATGATGTTTTTGCTTCTGGTTTTGGGGGTTGCGAATAGTTTTATAAATGTGCCTTCTTCGACAATACTCCAGGAAGAAACAGATGAGAACTTGCGCGGCCGGATTTACGGAGTACTTACATCATTGATAGGCGGTTTTTCACTTTTACCGGTACTTTTTTCCGGAATTTTAGCGGATGTAGTTGGGGTTGGTAGAACACTTTTTATCATTGGTATAATGGTATTTTTAATCGGAAGTTATTTTGGGCAGAAGAGAATCAGGATAATTTATTAATATTTTTTTATGTTGCCTGTGCTTTACACTATCGGTCCATTCAGCGTATACTCTTTCGGATTATTCTTAGCCTTATCCTTTTTATTATCAACCTTTGTGGTTTGGAAATATGCCCGGGAGGAATTTAAGGAGGAAGAGTATCTTGATGCTTATTTTTATACCTCTCTGGTTACGCTGGTTTCGGCCAGAATTGTATATATCATCAGAAATTGGCCTGATTTTGGCTTAATGGTTTTAAAGTACATACTGGTAGTGGAAACACCCGGTTTATCACTGATTGGCGGAGCAATAGGAGGTTTTATTTTTCTTTACTTATACTCCCGGAAGAAAAAAATTAAATTTTTTCATTTTGCAGATATTCTTTCCTTGGCTGGGACATTAGCATTAATTTTTATTAAAATCGGCCAACAATTAGGAGGGGCAGCACATGGAACGGAAACCAATTCATACCTCAAGGTCAGAATTATCGGCAGACCGGGATTCTATCACCCGACCGAATTATATGAAGCTTTTACATATTTATTATTATTTATTTTATTATTAATTCTTTTACGCCGGGCTTGGCGGAAAAAATGGAAAGAAGGGATCATCTTTGCTATTTTTGCTTTTTTTACAGGTGTCAGTATATTCGGACTTGAATTTTTGAAAGTACACCGCGTATACTTATATGGATTATCTTTCAGACAGATTTTGGCGCTGATGATTATAACAGGATCAATATTTTTATTTGCCGGTCGGAGCGAAATTTATAAAAAATTTTTAAATTATTTTAAAAAGAAAAAAAATGAAGTTTCCCAAAGAGTTGCTTAATTCAATCTACCGTAATCTTCTCAAATTGCGAAAAGTCAGAGAAGAAAGAATATCGTCGATAAAACTTCAAGACCCGTTTTCTGATCCGGACAGGCTGAATGATAATGCCGCTTCCGATACGGAAGCAAAGGAAGAAAGTTCACATGAAAGAATGGAAGCCTTGGAGAAAGTATTGAGAAGAGGTCTGGAAGAGATTAATCTGGCATTGACACGGATTAAAAAGGGAACCTACGGTAAATGCCAAAATTGCGGTCAGATGATTGATACCGACAGGCTGGGTGTAAAACCGACAGCTTTATACTGTGTGACCTGCGAGCGGAAGAAAGAGAAATAGTCTTCAATGGATATTTCCATTCTTTATGAAGATGGTTATCTTTTGGCGATTGATAAGCCTTCAGGAGTCGTAGTCAACCGGTCGGAGAATGTTTCTTCTCAAACAATCCAGGATTGGGCGGAAGATAAATTAAATATTAAGAATCAAGACACAAGAAACAATAAGAGTAATTTTTATGATCGGGCCGGGATTGTACATCGACTGGATAAAGAAACTTCAGGAATATTGTTGATCGCCAAGGACAAAATAACATTTTTAAATCTTCAGGATCAGTTTAAAAACAGAACTGTAAAAAAAAGCTATTTTGTTTTGGTTCATGGAAATATTGCTATTAGGAAGATGACCATTAAAGTACCTGTTGGAAGACTGCCCTGGAATAAAAGAAAATTCGGTGTTTTACCGTACGGACGGAATGCCGAAACCAGAATTTTAGTCCGCCACCATTATGAAGACGATAAAGCTAACAGGTATAGTTTAATTGAAGCAATTCCTGTAACAGGCAGAACACACCAGATCAGGATCCATTTAAAACATTTCGGTTTTCCGGTTGTTGCCGATTATTTATACAGCGGAAGAAAGGTATACCGGGAGGCAATTAAATTTTGCCCGAGGTTGTTTTTACACGCTTACCGTCTGCAATTTAATCACCCGGAGACCTCAGAAAGCAAGTCAATAGAGAAGGAACTTCCTTTAGAACTTAATCAGGTTTTAGAGAAATTAAAATTAGTAGACTAATAAGCTATAATAATTGATTATGGGCAAATTCGGAGGTTATTATCATGGTGAACAGAGAAAGAAGAAAAAAAAGGAGCTGGAAAAAAAAGTCCAGCAATTAGTCAATCGTTCATCATTTATTCTTCCCCAGATTGAAATCATCAAAAGAGGGAAAAAATGAGGAGAAAAACCTCACGGAAAAAAATAATCCTTTGGCGCATTAGTATTCTTATCATAGCCTTTAATATAAGCCTGGTAATTTTTTTATCATTCAAAAACGGTTGGGATGGGGTAAACAGGTTTACGATAGTCCTGCAGAATATAGATAAGAGGAATAAAGCTACCGATTACGGTTTGGCAGTTATTTCGGTTGAGCCTAAAATGCATCAAGGCGTTTATTTATATTTAAAACCTAATTTCCTGATGGAGGCTCCTTACGGATATAAGACATACCCCCTTTATTCCATATATAAATTAGGAGAATTGGATACTCTACGGGGAGGAGGTAAGTTATTAAAAAAAGCAGTGGAATCCACCATAGGAATTAAAACAGACAGATATTTACTATTTAAAAATAAAGAGGCGATAAAACTGCCAGACACCCGGGAGAAATTAAGCGAGTTTAAGCGTGATAATTTTAGGTTAATAACAGGTTTACCATTCATAAAGACAATGATTACAGCCGGGATTGTTACAGACATGTCTTTTTGGGAAAGACTTCGTTTTTTTTGGGCTGTGCGGAATTTAAGATTAGATCAGATGATGTACCTTGATCCGACTGAAAGCGCGGCCGGCAGGAAGGAAGAACTGCCTGATAGAACTCAAATATATACTTTAGACTGGGAACTTTATGATAATTTTATTCTTAATGACTTCCAGGATATAAGAATCAGGGAGGAAAATTTCACGATAGAAGTTCAAAATGCCAGCGGTGGCGAAAAAATTGCCAGACAGTTTGCCAGAATTTTGAATCATATGGGAGCTCATGTAGTTTTTACCACCACCGCAATTGAAACAAATAAAAATTATTGCCAAATAAAATTTTATAATGCTAAAGCCCGGCAAAGTATAATTGCTCAGATTCTTAAAAAAGATTACAATTGCCGGGAAGACAACCAGAATATCAACCAGTCTGCCGCCGATATTAAAGTTGTTATCGGAGAAGGATTCCTAAAATGAATATTTATCTGATACTCCTTATTATTCTTATAATTTCCTTACTTTTAGCAATCAGTGAATCAAGACGAGAGTTATCTGTACCAAAACAGATTGCTAAAATAAAAATAAAAAAGCAAAAAAAGCTTTCAGGTGTTATACTTTTTTTGAAGGAAAAAATTATTCATTATTCCTCAGATTCATCCTGATGGATTTCTTCTTCCTCCAAGGGATCAGGAGAGACTATCTTTTTAATTTCCCTGTGGATTGTTGCGGAATATTCTTTAAAAGTGGTCGGGATGAAAGTAGACTGGTGTGATAATTTTTTACCTCGGGAAATTTCCCTGATGAATACCCAAACCTGATTTTTCTGAATATTTTTAATACAGGCAATATAACTGTTACCGACAGCAATAAATTTTATTAATCTAAAAGCAATATCATCAGGCAGAGCACCATAATAAGTTTTATTCAAACCCCTTATTTCTACGGAATGTTTTTTCGGATGGATGATAACCGTATCCCCGATATTTAAGTGGTTCAGGATTTTAGTCGGAGCTACATTAATCAGTAGGACCGTTTTAGATTTTCCCGGTTCTTCAATAAATAATCCGGGTGCGACGCGTTCGTGAGGAATAATACTGTTTGATTTTTTCTCATTCAGATTACTAATCTTGTCGAGGTTTTTGACGGCTAAAGTATTATATTTATCCAGTAATAAAATTTTGCGGTAGATTTTTTTAGCTTTTTCGATTGACCCTGTTTGAGCATAGGCAAAAGCCAGCCGGGCTAAGATATCAATATCATCCTTATTATTTTTAAGAAGTTCTTTATTGATTTCAATGGCCGTGTCCCATTTTTGGGCTAAAGCAGCTTCGATTGCAGCTTGAAGGAGGGTGGTCATGAGTTCTATTTTCCGGTTAGTTTATCTACGTTATTGAGAAATGTCAAGGGGAGATATAAAATAGCTGTTAGTCATTGGTCATTAGTCGTTAGTCTAAAGACTAACAGCTAAAGACTAATAGCTGATTTCCTATGTCTGGACATTCCAAATGGTCAAAAGTTAAACATCAAAAAGAAGCGGTGGATGCCGTTAAGGGTAAATTATTCACCAAAACAGCCAATGCCATTATTATAGCCGTTAAAGAAGGCGGCGGAATAACAGATCCGGAAAGTAATTTTAAGTTGAGATTGGCTGTGGAGCGTGCCAAATCGATAAATATGCCAAAAGAAAATATTCAGAGGGCAATAGAGCGGGCTGGAAAGGCAGATTCGGTATCCAACCTGACGGAAGCAATTTATGAGGCATTCGGTCCTCGGGGTATAGGAATTCTGATTAAAGTAACAACTGATAACAGGATGAGAACAGTTGCCGAACTGAAAAACATTCTTGAAAGATCAGGAGGAGTTTTGGCGTCAAGCGGGGCCGTGTCTCATCTTTTTCAACAGGTAGGGTTAATAGAAATAGCCAAGGATGGAAAAAAATATGATGAAATATTGGAGGATGCTTTAGAGGGAGGAGCCATTGATATTGAAGAGAGTCCTGATAATATATTAATTTATACCAATCCCAATGATCTACATAGAGTAAGGGAGTATTTAGTTTCCAAAGGGGGGGGAGTTAATTCTTTTGAACTTTATTTCCGACCGATAACCAAAATTCCCGTTTCTCAAAAAGAAGATATCGAGAAAATTGAAAAACTACTGGAAGCGCTTGAAGAGAGAGAAGACGTGCAACGGGTTTTTTCAAACTACCAAATCAATGTATAAAAGGTTGATTCTCAAACGAGGCAAAAAAAAATCCTACAGAAGATTTCTAAAAGGGAAGCTTAGAAATCTGGCGAAGTATAAGCATATCCTGACCTTTTTAGAAAAAAGAGAAAGGTTTGCCGTCACGACGATTATTTTAACCTCAGGTGTATTGACAATCCAGCTGATTTGGCAAGATGTTCGTTTTTACCTGGTTTTGTTTTTGGCCTTTATATCATATCTTTTGACAGCCTGGTCGTTAAAGGAAGATATAAAGAGTAATGAATGGATACTTTTATTTATTTTACCGGTATTTTTTACTGCCTCGGTTTCTCTTTTTTATTTTTTACTACCACCTCGCTGGATTATCCGTTTGACAACAACGACTATGTTTGCCTTAGGTACCTATGCCATTTTGCTGGTGGAAAATATTTATAATGTAGCAGTAGAGCGATCAATACAACTTCTAAGAGCAGCGCAAAGTGTCGGATTACTGGTAAGCTTGGCAGTGATTTTCCTGACTTCCAATATTATATATTCCTTGAGGCTGCCTTTTTGGGCCAATATGCTGATAATGACAATTATCAGCTTTTTTCTTGCCATGCAGTCATTGTGGTCGGTCAATTTAGAAAAACATTTCAACAAAGAACTTTATCTGTATTCTTTAATCATTGCCGTGGGAGTAGGGGAGCTGTCAATGGCATTATCCTTCTGGCCGATTGAGAATGCCTCATTTTCCCTGTTTCTTTCAGCAAGTTATTATTCTTTGGTTGGAGTAGTTCAACAGCATATTCTGGAAAGGTTATTTATTAATGTCATCCGGGAGTACATAATAGTCTTTATTCTGACTTTCATTTTGGCTTTTGTAATTACCAAATGGGGATGATAAACCTCAGGAGAGGGGAGTAGCATATTGCTTAAAGATGATCTAGTTTGATATGTCCTATAGTTTACTAGGTTTTGTGGATATTTTTCACAACGAATTTTTCACGAAATTGAAATCGTAATATAGATATTATTGAAGAGGATGAAGATAATTGAGGCTAAATCAGCAATTTAGCATATAATGATGCACTGTTCTTCTCCTTCTTATCTGATTGAACACTATTATTACGCATAAAAATAATTGTTTGGAGCATTAGAAAGCTCTAAATTAAATTGAATACCGCTATTTACTCTAGAAAATAGCTTCAAATATGATAGTTCAGATTATTGTAAAGCCCTAAATTAACCGAAAACTCGTTCTTAAATCCAAAATATCAGCCTCATAAATAATGGTTAAGATTATCATAATGCTCTAAACTATTATTTCTTACATTACCTCCGGCTTTAAATTAGAGGAATAGTTCATTAATTCTGCCTCGAAACGATTTATTTGGAGCATAGTAGCGCTCTAAAATATTCTTACATTAAAAAACCCGAAACTTAATATAACTCCACTAACTTCAAAAGCAAACTTAGATAATTAAATATGATCCTTTCATTTAATGTTAATATGTCAAGTGAAAGTAATTTTGATTACATTATATAGGTAGACTTCTCTTCCGAAAGTGTGTAATTTAGTTAGTCTCTTGACGGAGGGGATTAAATAATTTATAGTTTAATAACTTCGTTAAATGTATCTTTAACGAAGTGTTTGAACGAATATGGGAGAAGAAGCTTCAAAATCAATTAATCAATATATTACTGATTTTTTGGAATATTGTGAAATTGATAAAAATTTATCATCCGGCACTATTAAACTCTATCATTACTATCTGTTCAATTTTTTGTCCTTTTTAACCAGCCAAAAAAAAAGCGATATTAAACCGGACCAGATTACACAGGAGTTGATCAGGAGCTATAGAATATTTCTGAGTCATTATATTAATCCTAATAAAGGGCCACTCAAAAGAAACACCCAAACATACTTCCTCATTGCCATTCGAGCCTTTTTAAGGCATTTAGGAAGGCTTGGCATAAGGACCATGTCAGCTGAACAAATTGAGCTGGGAAAAACCCATGATAGAAATTTGAAGTTTCTAGCACCAGAATATCTGGAGAGACTATTAAATTCGCCAAGCATAAGCTCAAAATACGGACTTAGAGATAAGGCAATTTTAGAGATGCTATTTTCCACTGGACTTAGAGTATCCGAACTAGTAAAACTTGACCGGGATAAAATCAATTTAAAATCACGGGAGTTTGGAGTCATCGGTAAAGGAAGTAAAGTCCGGGTTGTTTTTTTGTCAAAAAGAGCTGTCTATTGGGTAGATCAATATTTGGCAAAACGCGTTGACAATTTCAAGCCATTATTTATTCGTTATTCTAGTTTAATAAAGAAATCTGATACAGATGATCATCGTTTGTCAGTAAGATCTATAGAGATGTTAGTTGATAAATATGCCAATAAAGCAAGATTACCCATAAAAATCAGTCCACATGTTTTAAGACATTCGTTCGCCACCGATTTATTAACATCAGGAGCCGATTTAAGGAGTGTTCAAGAGTTACTTGGTCATGCTAATGTATCTACTACCCAGATCTATACTCATGTTACAAACCCGCAACTTAAAAAAACTCATGAAAAATTCCATTCGGGTAATAAAGAGTAAGCTTAATGACTACTATTGATATATTACAGCGAGTAGTTTTTCCATTATCCAGAGGGTCTTATTTATTTTCCGAAAGACCGTCTTTAGAAGGTGTTCATTCTTTTTTATGTGCAAAGGAAATTTATGAACTGATCAAATCAAATAGAATTTTCTTGGACACCGTACATCGGCAAGAATTCATTACCCATAAAGAAGGTAAAAAGATAGTTGTTGATTGGGCAGTTAATTCAAAACTAGATTATCAGATGGAAGTTGACATATCAGTAGGTGTAGTTGATGTAATTATTTATGCTGATGATACCGGTTTATTTGAGATTGGGACCACCAGGCCTACAAAAATAATATTATTGTTACATTATATTTCTAAAATGAACGGTTTTTATACAGTGCATTTTTGGCCTTATAGCAGTAAAGAATCATTTGTATTTCGTAATTGGACAATTTAAATTTGACAATGTCGTACAATTTTAGGTAGTCTTAGACATATATGCAGCTTTCAGATTTTATTAAACAGTACCTTCAATCAATTGAAAAGCAGAATAAATCTACTTTTACCATCAGGAATTATTCCCATTATCTTTTAAGATTTTCTCAATTTATAAGTAGTCACTTCCCTACTTCAACAATTTCGACTGTAAATTCAGATACAATTGAGAAATATAGAAAATATATAGGCGAATTTAAAGATGTTAAAGGTCATAATTTAGATTTAAAAACTCAATCTTATCATTTGATTGCCTTAAGGTCATTTATTAAATATTTACGATCAAGAAACTTAAATACTATTAATCCTGAGATTATAATAGTTCCTAAAGCTCAAAGTAAGCCATTAAAATTCTTAGATAATAATCAGATTGAGACTCTTTTAAGATTGGCTGAAAATAAAAGAGACAAATGCATTTTGGAGATTATTTTAGCGACAGGACTTAGAGTTTCTGATTTGGTCAGAATAGACAAAAAAGACATTAATTTCAAATCAAAAGCTATCATTTTCGATGTCAAGGGAAATAATAGATCAATTTTTCTGTCAGATAATGCTTTGTATTGGTTAGAACAATATTTAAAAGAACGAAATGACGATTCACAGGCTTTATTTATCAGAACCGCCGGCCGAAAAGACGGAACTTTAAGATTAACTGTCAGGTCAGTTCAAAGGATTGTAGAAAAGTATGTCAAGAAAGCCGGTTTGCCTATTAAAGCTACTCCCCATTCATTAAGGCACACTTTTGCGATACATCTTCTTTCGGAAGGAAAAAATTTACTGGCTGTGCAAAGAATATTAAATCATAAGAATATCTCAACCACCCAAATTTATACCCATGTTACCAATCCTCAGCTTAAGGAAATCCACCGCAAGTTTCATCACAAAGTTTGAGAGGCGGCTTTGATTAAATTCTTAAACAACATAGCGACGTTGACGGGTCCCACGCCGCCCGGGACTGGTGTGTAAAAGCCAACTTTATCTCCTATGTCTTCCTGTTGGTAATCCGGTCTTAATTTATTCTCCTCCGGATGGAGGCCGACACCGATTAATATTGAGTCGGACTTAACCATATCATGTCGCACAATATTTGGTCTCCCCACGCAGGGGATGATAATGTCGCAGGCAAGACAAAGTTTTTTGAGATTACTTGTTTGACTATGGGCTATGTGAAGTTGAAGACATTTTTTACTGAAATATTTTGCTATAGGCTTACCGGCTGTCTCTCCCCTACCGATAATCAATATCTTCTGATTTTTTAGCCAATTTAAATAATTTAACGGATGTATTGATTTTAGAATTTCAGCAATAGCCAAGGCCACAGGAGGATCAAATAGAGATCGGGGATGAAAACCGTCAACATCCTTGTCCGATCTTATCATTAAATTCAACTTATCCGGTTTTAAATTTAGCGGTACAGGTCGTTGAATAATAATACCTTGAATTTGATTGTCCAGATTAAGTTTATCGACTAATTTTGTTAATTTATCTATAGAAATTGAGGTATTATAGCGGTAGACAGAGACAGGAATTCCCAATTTTCGACCGGTTTTAATTTTCTGATTGACATAAATTTGGGAATTTTTATCCGTACCTATTAAGATTACTGCTAACTGCCCAAAGATATGGGGGGATAATTCTATTTGAAGATTGGTTAGTATTTTATCGGCAATTTTGGCCCCGTCGATTTTCATGTAAGACAAGTGGCAGCTGCTACAGCATCAGTTTTATCCGAGAAGCGCATCAGGATTACTCCCTGGGTAGCTCTGGATAATGACGGTACACTTTTTAGCGGTAATTTGACGATTTGGCCTTTGATTGAAGTTAAAATGACATTTTGGCAATCAGCCGGTACCATCTGGGCTGAAGCAATTTTACCGGTTTTAGGCGTAATTACGGATACTTTTACTCCCTGACCGCCGCGATGCTGTTTGGGAAATTTGGCAAAAGGTGTTTTTTTACCGATACCCTTTTCGGAGATAGTGAAAAAATGATTATTTTTATTATCATCTCTGATTATTTCCATGCCTACTACATAATCATCTGCTTTAATATTAATTCCTCTGACTCCCTGTGTATCACGGGCTGTCGGGCGGACTTCGTTCTCCGAAAATTTGATTGATTTACCATCGTGGGAAACCATCAGGATATCATCCTTGCCGGTTGAGAGAAGTGCCCAGCGAAGTTCATCAACCGTTTCCAATTTTATAGCTACTAAACCGTTTCTTCTGATTTTTTCGTATGCTGCAAGTCTAGTTTTTTTAACGGTTCCTTTTTTTGTAGCCATAACTATGTTGGCGTATTTTTTACTTTCTTCGCCTTTTAAGGCATAGGACAAAACACTAGTGACAATTTCACCCTGATCAATATTGAGAAGATTGACGATGGCTTGGCCCTTACTTACTCTTGTTCCTTCCGGCAGATCCCAGACTCTCAACTGATAAACTTTACCCTTATTGGTAAAGAATAAAATATTGTCATGAGTGTATGATGATAACATGTGTTCAATAGTATCTTCTTCTTTGGTCGTCATGCCGATAACGCCTTTGCCTCCACGGCCCTGAACTTTAAAAGAGAGCGGAGATTGTCGTTTGACGTAACCTGTTTTGGTGATAACGATGACTGTTTCTTCATTACGGATAAGCTGTTCTTCTGAAAATTCTCCGACTTTGGATTTATAGACTTTAGTACGCCTCTCATCAGCGTATTTTTCCTTAAGTTTTATAATTTCATCTTTTATAACTTTTAAAATTTTTTCCTGATTGTTTAGTAAATTTGTTAAGTAAGCAATCGTTTCCCTAAGTAGTTCCAATTCATCCTCTATTTTTTGACGCTCCAAAGCAGCCAATCTTTTTAACTGCATGTCTAAGATGGCTTGGGCTTGAAGGTCTGATAATTTAAATCTTTCCATTAAATTTTTCTTGGCCTGGTCGACATCCTTGGCTTTTTTAATAATACTGATGACTTCATCAATATGATCTACGGCAATTTTTAAGCCTTCCAAGATATGTTCGCGTGCACGGGCTTCCTTTAGTTCGAATTCGCTTCTTCTTCTGATTACGGAATGACGGTGTTTGATAAATTCTTCAAGGATCATTTTCAGAGTCAGTGTTTGGGGAGTACCATCAACCAAAGCTACCGTGTTAACCGGAAAAGACGATTGCAGATTGGTGTGTTTATAGAGATTGTTTAATACTTTTTTAGGTGCGGCATCGCGTTTTAACTCCACCATGACTCTTATTCCCCGACGGTCGGATTCATCCCTAAGATCTGATATCCCGTCAATTTTTTTATCCTTGACCAATTGAGCGATATGGGCAATCAGCATGGCTTTATTGACCTGAAAAGGCAGTTCGGTGACAATTATGGCCGATTTTCCCTGGCCGACATCTTCAACTTCAGCTTTAGCACGCATGATAATTTTTCCGCGGCCGGTTAAATAGGCATTTTTTATCTCGTTAATATCGTAAATTGATCCGCCTGTCGGAAAATCAGGTCCCTGAATGTAAGTTAAAAGCTCATCGATGGTAACTTCGGTTGTCAGGACGGCTTTTTTTTCATCCGTGTCTTTTCTGGAAGTCATTACTACTTTTGTTTTATTGAGCATGCAAATAATGGCATCAACTACTTCTCCCAAATTATGGGGCGGGATTTTGGTAGCCATACCAACTGCAATACCGTCAGATCCCATCAAGAGTAGATTTGGCAGTTTGGCCGGCAGCCAAACAGGTTCTTTTAATGAGGAGTCAAAATTAGGAATGAAGTCAACGGTTTCTTTTTCAATATCAAAGAGCATTTCCGTGGCTATTTTAGCCAGTTTTACTTCGGTATAACGCATGGCAGCCGGAGGGTCTCCATCTACCGAACCGAAATTACCCTGGCCGGAGATAAGCATATAACGCATAGAGAAATCCTGGGCAAGCCTGACCAAAGCATCATAGACTGATACGTCTCCGTGCGGATGATATTTACCCAGGACTTCTCCGACGACTTTAGCGCTTTTGGTGTATTTGGAGGTGAAATGAAGGCCTATCTGGTGCATGGCGAAAAGAATGCGGCGGTGAACCGGTTTGAGGCCATCGCGGACATCGGGAAGAGCGCGGGAAACGATGACGCTCATAGCATAATCCAAATAACTCCGCTTCATTTCCGAAGTTATTTCAATAGGTTCTATTTTACCAATTGGATTATTATCCATAAACGTTATTTAACTTCAAGGGCAGCCCTTGTATTATTATTTTCCGATGAATTGAATCACAAACGGGGCTATCAGTAATGCCACAATCTGGACAATTTTCATCATCGGATTTAAAGCCGGACCGGCAGTATCTTTTAAGGGATCGCCTAACGTATCGCCGACAACGGCAGCTTTATGGGTATCTGATCCTTTACCGCCGAAATTACCGTCTTCTATATATTTTTTAGCATTATCCCAGGCACCACCCGTGTTACACATAAAGAAAGCCAGCATTAAGCCTGTAACTACTACTCCGCCCAAGAATCCGCCTAAAGCAGCTGCTCCGAAAAGAGAAGTTAAGATCGGTAGAGTAATAACCATGGCGGCTGGAATTACTAATTCCTTTTGGGCAGCAGCAGTGACAATTTGAACTGCTTTGGAGTAATCGGGTTTTGCCTTTCCTTCCATAATGCCTTTGATTTCTCTAAATTGTCTTCTGACTTCTTCAACAACCTGAAAAGCAGCCCTGCCGACGGCGTTTATCAAACGGGAGGAAAATAGGAAAGGCAAGGATCCGCCAATTAAAAGACCAACAAAAACCTTCGGCTGAGCGATATCAATTGAGGAGAGACCGGTGGCCTCAAAATAGGTAGCAAAAAGAGATGAAGCGGCAACAGCAGCAGAGCCGACTGCAAATCCTTTGGTTAAGGCTTTGGTGGTGTTGCCTACGGCATCAAGTGAAGCTGTTACTGCCGGAGCTTTTCCTTTTAGACCTGCCATTTCCACGAACCCTTGAGCATTATCGGAAATAGGGCCATAGGTATCCAAAGACATGATAATTCCGGTGGTGGCCAGCATACCCATGCCGGCTAAGGAGATACCGTAAAACCCCAAAAAGTAGTAACCGGCCAGGATGGTAGCTGCCACAATGATTACTGATACAAAAGTAGATTCCAACCCGAATCCTAAGCCTGAAATTAGATTGGTGCCGCTGCCGGTTTGAGCTGATTTGGCAATTTCCACGATAGGTTTTTCTCCGGGACCGGTATAATATTTGGTGACATAAAGAAGCGCCAGCATGGAAATAATACCTGATACAGCAGCATATCCTGCTCTAGGCTCACCTAAAAGAAAAATGGCTAAACCCATGAAAATAACTATGGCAGAAAGAGCTGATATGATAAAACCGCGAATTAGAGGATTAATGGGATTTTCTTGGTCATTTTTAGCCTTGACAAAAAACGTACCCAGGATTGAAGTCAGAATAGCTCCGCTTCTTGCTAAAAGCGGAAAAACAACACCCGGCAAACCAAAGAGAGTTCCGCCTAAAATCATGGCGGCAACAATAGTTAAAGCATAAGATTCAAAAACATCGGCAGCCATACCGGCGCAGTCACCGACATTGTCTCCAACATTATCGGCAATAACAGCCGGATTCCTGGGGTCATCTTCAGGAATGCCTTTTTCAACTTTTCCAACCAGATCGGCTCCGACATCAGCAGCTTTGGTAAAAATTCCTCCTCCTACCCGCATAAATAAAGCAAGCAAAGCTGCTCCAAATCCGTAACCGACCAGAACATTGGTTGCTTCCTTAGCAACAATATCAGCACCTTGGGAAGAGAAGGAAAAGTAGGACCACATATAGATTAAGGAAACACCGAGTAATCCTAAACCTACTACCAGCATGCCGTTGACTGTTCCGGCAGAAAATGCTGTCTGAAGTGCCGGATTTAATCCTTTTAAAGCATTGTTAGCGGTGCGGACATTAGCTCTAACTGCAATCCACATACCGAAATAGCCGATTATGGCAGAAAATATTGCTCCCAGTAAAAAAGTTACAGCCGTACCGGTTCCCAAAGCGAAATTGATAAGGACTGCCAGGATAAGCATTATCGGCATGACAACGGAAAATTGACGGTTGAGATAAGCCATGGCGCCCTCACGGACAGCTTTAGCAATTGATTTTAATTGGTCGTTTCCTTCGTCCTCTGCCAAAACCTTAGCGGAGAGATAGATTCCGTAAATAAGAGCAATAACTGCGGTTAACGGGGCAACGAATAAAGCGATCAATTGAATATCCATAATTTAAATATTATTATACATCCAATCTTGCCGCTTTAGCATGGGTTTGGATAAAGCGTTTTCTGGGTAAAACATCATTGCCCATCAGCATGGTAAAGACTTCGTCAGCAAGGGCAGCATCTTCCAGAGTCACTTGTTTTAATATCCTATTCTGCGGATTCATGGTCGTTTCCCAAAGCTGATCAGGATTCATTTCACCCAAGCCCTTATAGCGGGATATGGTAGGTATGGTTTTACTATCCTTATATTTTGACAGGATAATTTCCGATTGCTCATCGGTGTAGGCATATTTAATATCTTTGCCGAGCTGAATTTTATATAAAGGCGGTTGGGCAATATAGAGGTGTTTATTGGTGACTACATAAGGCAGATGGCGGTAGAAAAAGGTTAGGAGCAAAGTTCTAATATGTTCACCGTCAACGTCGGCGTCGGTCATGATAATGATGCGGTGATAACGCAGTTTCTCAGGGGTAAGACTTTCGGCAATACCCATGCCAAGGGCAATTACCAGGTCTTTTATTTCAGCAAAAGCAAGAATTTTATCCAAGCGTGCCCTTTCAGTATTAAGTATTTTTCCCCTCAAGGGCAAAATTGCCTGGAATTTTCTGTCCCTACCCTGTTTAGCACTGCCACCGGCACTGTCGCCTTCCACTATATATATTTCTGAATCAGCCGGATTTCTGGATTGGCAGTCAGCCAGTTTTCCCGGAAGACTGGCTCCGTCCAGGGCTCCTTTTCTGATTATGGCATCTTTGGCAGCTTTAGCAGCCAGGCGGGCTTTAGCAGCCAAAACCACTTTTTCCAGGATTTTTCTGCCCGTGGCGGGGTGTTCCTCAAAATAGTCATCCAAAGCATCATTGACAATTGTCTGAACTAGAGGTTGAATTTCGGCATTGCCCAGTTTGGTTTTGGTTTGGCCTTCAAATTGCAAATGTTGGGCCGGCATTTTGACGTAGACAACAGCAGTTAATCCTTCACGGGTATCTTCACCTGAGATATTTTCATCACCGTTTTTAAAAGCGCCGATTTTTTTACCGTAATCATTTATGGATCTGGTTAGGGCCATTCTAAAACCTGTCTGATGAGAACCTCCTTCTACGGTATTAATGACATTGACAAAACTTTCGACATTTTCGGAAAATCCGTCATTATATTGAATGGCAACCTGGATTTGAATATTACCATCCTGTTTAGAAATAAATATCGGTTCATGAAGACTATTTTTATTTCTGTTTAGAGCTTCAACCAGAGAGGCAATTCCGCCTTCAAAATAAAAATGATCCTCTCTGTCATTTTTTTCTTCATATAAGTGGAAATGGAGTTCAGGAACCAGATAAGCCCGTTCTTTAATTTGTTTTCTAATAATATCGTAATCGGGAGTAATACCATCTTTAAAGATTTGATTATCAAGTAGAAAAGCAGTTATTGTTCCGGAGGATAATGTTGGTCTGAAGTTGAATGGTATATCAGCTATTTTAAAGATTGCCGGATCTTTAATAATTTCAACTTTAGTTGTCGGTTTACCTTTGGCATATTTCTGACTGTAGTATTTATTATCGCGAATAACGGTGACCTCCATCCATTCGGAAAGCGCATTAACCACTGAGGCGCCTACTCCATGGAGTCCTCCGGAAACTTTGTAGGCACGATTATCAAATTTTCCTCCGGCATGGAGTTTGGTGTGGACAATCTCGAGAGCCGAGATATTATATTTGGGAACTTTATCAACTGGAATACCCCGGCCATCATCGATAACAGTCATAGACATATTTTTATGAAGGATAATAAAGACATTATGGGAAAATCCGGCCAAGGCTTCGTCGACCGAATTATCAATAATTTCCGTAATACAGTGGTGTACTCCTACAATTGAGGTAGATCCGATATACATTGCCGGCCGTTTGCGGACAGGTTCAAGTCCTTCGAGAACTACAATTTGTTTTCCTGTATAGCTAGTTAGAGTTTTAGAGGTAGATGAGTCTTTTTTAGGAGTTTGTCTTTCCACATATGAATTATAGTTAAAAGAAAAAGACAATTCAAGAGTTTGGCGCTTTAAACTTTAGGCAAACCCAATAAAAGGATATCCAACACGAGTTTATAATTGACGTTATTATCCAAAAATCGGCTGGCTGAGGAGACTTTTTTTAAAAGTCGGGCTGTTTCAAGCGGATCAAGAAGAGGATGTGTTGAAGTAGTCAATTCTGAATCTAATAAATCGGTAAGATTTTTGACAAAAATATAAGCATCCTGCCTTTGGAGTATTTCCTTTTGGACATATGAAAGTCTTTGTTTTATATTGGCGGCCAATAATTTTAGAAAAATAGACTTAAAGTCTTTATTTTTGATGTTATTTTTTTTATGATTTGTTTTTTCTTTGATTATCTGACAACGGGATACGACAGTCGGCAGGATATTTTGCAGATTATCCGATAAAAGAATGATAACAGTTGAAGGCAGAGATTCTTCCAGAAATTTAAGCAAGGCATTTTGGGCTTCACGGGTGGCTTTATTGATATCCCTGATAATGATCAGCCGGTGAGAACCCTTAAATGGGGTTAATTGACTGTTTTTTAGAAGTTGACGGACAACATCAATTCCCAATGAAATTTCTGCGAAGGTTTCGATAATATCAAAGGGAGAGACATGAAGTTTGTCTTTAAAGCGGCTTAGCTCTTTCTCAATAAAATTTTTATTTTCTGAAAGTAGGAGAAAAGTTTGCATAGTTTATAGTTATTATTGGATATTATATACTGATTTTAGCAGAGTCATGGAATTATCCCAGAAAATACTATCTATTCTCGTCGATCAGGGAGATATTAAAGAAACAGATGCCCAGGAAATCAGACAGTCAGCACTTAACTCAAATATCCCAATACTTGAAGTCTTGCAAAGAAAACGCCTGGTTAGCGAGGAGAAAATATTAGAAGCCAAAGCCAAAGCAATAGGAGTGGCCTATATAACCCTGTTGGGACGGGGCATTTCACCTGAAATACTAAACTATATACCTGAACCGGTTGCTAAAAAAAACAAACTTATACCGTTTGACTTTGATAAGGATAGCGGTCAATTGTGGGTAGCGATGACTGACCCTTTAAACTTACCGGTGATTGAATTTTTGGAACAGAAGAGCGGCAAAAAGATTACTCCATTTTTAGCCAAAGAAGAAGATGTTACAGCTAAAATTGACCAGGAGTATTCCCAGAGTCTGGCTGTAGATGTATCAGAAGCTATTAAAGAGACAGCTACCGGACAGGTGCGGACGATTGAAGCTGAAAACATCGGCCAAATAATCAAAGAGGCGCCGATTGCAAAAATTGTCACCACCATACTTGAATATGCCATCCGCAATAAAGCTTCAGATATCCATATCGAGCCCCAGGAGACCAGAACCCGCGTCAGATACAGAATTGACGGAATTTTACATGAAAAATTAGCCTTACCCCGGGCAGTTAACGAGGCTGTTATATCAAGAATTAAAATTCTGTCCAATATGAAAATTGATGAAAAAAGACTGCCGCAGGACGGTCGATTTAATTTTAAATTAGGCAGCGAAGAAGTAGATTTAAGAGTATCAACTTTACCGACCGTTTTTGGAGAAAAAGTTACTATGAGATTACTGCCTAAAACGGGCGGTATTCCTTCCCTGCCTGAGTTGGGATTGTCAGGACCTTCTTTAAGAAATTTGGAGTTCGCCATCAGCCGTCCCCATGGCATCATTCTTATTACCGGTCCAACGGGATCGGGTAAAACGACGACACTTTATTCTATTTTATCCAAGCTAAATAAAATTTCCGTAAATATTATTACCTTGGAAGATCCGGTTGAATATGAAATTGTCGGATTAAACCAAGTGCAGGTTAATACGACTGCCGGTTTAACATTTGCCTCAGGCATGCGGGCATTTTTACGCCAGGACCCAAACATAATTTTAGTCGGGGAAATCAGGGATAAGGAAACAACTGGATTGGCTATTCAGGCTGCTCTGACCGGTCATCTGGTTTTGTCAACCTTACATACCAATAATGCAGCCACAGCCATTCCGAGACTGATTGATTTAGGTGCAGAACCCTTTTTAATAGTCTCGGTTCTTAATGTTGTCGGAGCCCAGAGGATTGTCAGAAGAATTTGCCAGGCGTGCCGTGAAGAGTTCATACCCGATCAGCTGACTTTAAATAAGATCAATAATGTCTTGGGTAAACTTTTACCAGAAACGGACAAGATCAGATTATATAAAGGCAAGGGTTGTAATGAATGCGGAAATAGCGGGTATATTGGCAGGATAGGTATCTTTGAGACTTTGCCGGTTTCTTCTGCGATAACAAAACTAATTTTTTCAAAAGCTTCAGCTGAAGAAATAGAAAAACAGGCAGTTGTTGAGGGTATGATTACCTTGAAACAGGACGGTTTTTTAAAATCGTTAAGCGGAATTACGACTTTGGAGGAAATTATCAGAGTCGCAGAGGAATAAAATGGATATCAGAGAATTATTAGCCTTAACCATTAGCCGGGCAGCTTCGGATCTTCATCTGGTTTGCGATTATCCTCCTACTTTACGGATAAACGGAGAATTGAAACCAATGGTGACCTATCCCCTATTGAACTCCCCGATGATTGAAGAGATGGTTAATGCCTGTCTAAATTCAGCCCAAAAAGAAATATTAAGCAATAACCGCGAAATTGATTTTTCCACCGTTTTTCAACTAAATAACGGCGATAAATACCGTTTCAGGGGTAATGCCTATTTCCAGAGAGGAACTACTGCTGCTTCTTTCAGACTAATTCCGGCAAAAATCATGACCATCAGCGAATTGAATTTACCCGAAATTTTCAATAATTTTACCCAACTTCGGGACGGTTTTGTTCTGTTAACAGGTCCGTCAGGGCAGGGAAAATCGACGACCATTGCTTCAATAATCCAGATGATTAATGAAAACCGCAGTGTTCATATCATATCCATTGAAGACCCGATTGAATATGAGTTTGTCAAAAAGAAGGCTATTATTTCTCAGAGAGAAATGTATCAGGATACCCATTCCTGGAGAAGCGCCTTAAAAAATGTTTTAAGAGAAGATCCGGATGTGGTTTATATTGGTGAAATGAGGGATTTTGAAACCATTTCGGCTGCCCTAACCATAGCTGAGACGGGTCATTTGGTTTTTTCAACCCTGCATACTAATTCGGCTTCCCAGACGGTTGACCGGATTATCGATATTTTTCCCTCTTCCCAACAACCTCAAGTCCGCATGCAATTATCCATGGTTTTGAGAGCCGTAGTGTCCCAAAGATTGGTACCGACTTCAGCCGGGAGCAGATTACCGGTTTGCGAAGTACTTTTGGGTAGCGATGCGGTTAAAAGTGCGATCAGGGACGGACATACCCATATGATTGATAATATCATTCAGACATCAATGGAGGCGGGAATGATGCTTTTCGAAGAACATTTGAGGCAGCGGGTGGAGAATAATTTGATTTCCCACGATGTGGCCATCCAGTATGCCTTACGGCCAGAAACATATCTGCAGCTTATTAGATAGTAAAGAGTTTTATGGCTAAATTTAAATATAAAGCCAGGCGTTCAGACAGCCGTCCGGCTGAAGGTTTTGTTGAGGCTGATAATCTTAAGCAGGCACAAAGTTTGCTGCATGAACGGGGCTATTTTATTATTTCCTTAAAAGAACAGGCCAGTAATATATTTTCTAACCAATTTATTCCTCAGGGGATATCATTTCCGGAAATGGTTCATGTTACCCGCCAGTTATCAACGATGATTACCGCCGGTTTGAATATTGACGAAGCACTCCTTATTCTTATTCAGCAGGTTAAAAAAGCCAGACTTATAAACTTGCTTAAAAAAATTGAGGAAGAGGTCAGATCCGGTAAATCATTAACTTCCGCCCTGGAAAAATATCCCAGAATTTTTTCACCGGTTTACCTGGCTTTGGTAAGAGCGGGAGAGGCCTCGGGTAAGCTGGATCTGGTTTTGGAAAGACTGGCCGATAATTTAGAGAAGAGTCGTGATTTCAGAAACAAAATAAAGGGAGCTCTTGTCTATCCTACTTTGATCGTATCAGGAATGGTAGTAGTTACTTTTATCGTCATGACGGTGGTTGTTCCACGCTTAACCGGATTATATAAAGAGTTTGATATAGAGTTACCATTGCCCACCAGATTGTTGATTGGGACCTCTGATTTTTTTGTAGCTAACTGGTATTACATACTGATTTTTGCCATAGTTTTTTTCTTACTGTTATTAAAGATAAGACAGTCGAAATACGGTCAATTCATAATAGCGACTTTCATGATGAATATTCCGATTTTCGGACCTATTTTCAAACAATCGACTTTGGTTGAAATAACCAAAACATTGGCTATTTTAATCGAGAGCGGTGTACCTATTTTGTCTGCATTGGCTATAGCCCGCAATGCCACCAATAACATTATCTTTAAAGATGCTTTTGATTTGGCAGCCAAAAAGGTGGAAAAAGGATTTCCTTTATCGGATCCCTTGTTGGAGAATAAAATGATGCCGTCCATCTTGGGACAAATGGTGGCTATTGGCGAACACACGGGTAAACTGGGAGAATCGTTGACTAAATTATCCCGTTATTTCGAGACGGAAGCCGACATTGCAGTGAGGACCTTGACAACTCTGATAGAGCCACTTATCATGGTTATATTAGGAGTCGGTGTAGGATTTTTAGTATTGGCAGTTTTACTACCAATATATTCGTTAACTAGCAAATTTTAATAATATTTTAAACTATTAAGGAGGTCGATTATGAAGACAAAAATAAAATTTAGGAGTGGCTTCACATTAATAGAAATATTGGTGGTAGTAGCTTTGATGGGGGCATTGTTTATTGGAATCCTGGCTTCGATTGATCCGTTGGAGCAATTGAAGAAGGGAACCGATACTTCAAGAAGGAATTCTACGGCAGAAATATATAACGGCATGGTCCGATATTATTCAGTCAAG
>Ga0155407_112_pt2 | contig 42544 bp, 35 predicted proteins | sample RifCSPhighO2_02_FD_106375 | JGI IMG/M metagenome (GOLD analysis project Ga0155407, IMG submission 106375) | Candidatus Gottesmanbacteria bacterium RIFCSPHIGHO2_02_FULL_39_14
CAACATTTACCCATTTTCTTTGATTATACAGGTAATTAGAGAGTCTTTTGACCTTTATTAATTTTTTTCTGATCCTTTTTAATGACCTAATAAAATCGGCGGAATTAAAATCGAATAGCAAATCTTTAGCATTCAATTTAACTTTAATCAATCCTTCCCGGAAATCTGGACTTTGGAAATATCCGGATAAATTACGCGACAGTAGAAACGGTTTTTTATACGATAAAGCAAATGATAACGGCCCCGAAGAGGAAATAAACAGCCGATAAGGCAAGATAACCAGATCAGAGGCGACAAAATAAGTACCAATATCCTTTTCAGGCAAAAAACCTGTTAATTTTATTTCCGGTGTCACGGCGACTTTTTCGAGAATTTTCTGGGTAAACTTCCTATAATACCTATCCTGATGGTGAATATTACTGACTCCTCCGGCCATAATAAGATGGATTTTTCTTTTTCTAAAAGGCAAACCGGTGATAAATTTTTGGAAAATATCTACAATCAGGTCGCTACCTTTATACCAATTGATAAATCCGAAATTCAATATGACGAAAGATTTATTATCTATTTCTAATTTTTTTCTGGCAGAAGTTTTAGATATATGAGATGTCCGGGAATCAACCCCGTGAGGAATAAAACTGGCTTTGTCTGACCGGTAATATGAATTAATAAGATCAGCGAAATATTTTTCCAAAACTATAACTTTGGTAGATAGTGAAATAATTGCCCAATAAAATAATTTGATACCGATATTAAGTAATCTGCTGGTTAAACTTTTTTTTTCTAGCCCCAGTTGGGGGGAAAGCTTCATGAAATCAACGGCAATTCCATGCATTACTATGGTTATATCTTTTCTTAAAATTTTAAGGAATAAAAGATAAAAAGGCCATAAAGCCAAAATCAGAGGATTTCGTCCAAAGAAGCCCCATTCAAGTTCTATTAATATTTTTTGATATGATTTATTTATTAATACTTCACGAATGAGCGGTATATAGGTCAAGATATTGTTCCTGCTCCACACCCGAGACACCTTGACATTTTTACTTTTCCAGTCCTTCCCTTGTGGAATCCGGTCGGCTAACACCAATACTTTTAAATTTTTCTTCTTGTTAATTAAAGACTCAATTGTATTTTTAGCAAAAGAAGCCAGGGCACTATATTGATTATCATAAATACCTCTTTTCGACGGAAATGGAGAGATGAGTAACAGTTTTTCGGGCATGATTTTTAAATATTAATTATAAGATAGAATAAGATACTGAAGGAATCTTAGGAACTGAGGCGGTGGAATAATTCCTGAAAGTCCAGTTATGCCTTATGGAAATCATTTCCTTGACTGATCTCATAATATCCCTTAACAGTTTGACTTTGCTCCCTAATTCCTGGTGAGACCAGACTACCGGTATCTCGAAGTTTGTAAAACCCAATTTTTTAGCCAGAAAAATAACCTCCATGTCAAATCCCCAGCGGTCAACAGTCAATTGGGGAAAAACTTCACGAATGAGCTTTTTGGAAAAAATTTTAAAACCCCCCTGGTAATCCCAGGCGAAAACTCCAAGAACTAAAGAGGCTATAAAACTATGACTGTAACCGACTATTTTTCTGATAAAACTTCTGGGAATAAGAGCTTGAGAACCAGGCTTTTTTTTACTGCCAAAAATAAGGTCATAATTTTCTCTTATTAATGGCAGAGCTTTATTCAGATTAGATATGGGAATCGACATGTCAGCATCCGTATATAAAACATAATCGCTTCGGGAGATAAGTGTGGCAAACCTGATAGCGTGACCCCTGCCTTTATTTGGTTGATAGGTTATCAGCTTGACTTGGCAATTAAGATTTTTGGACAACCTTTTTTTGTGACGGATTATTTTAGCAACTGTCTTATCTGTTGAGCCATCGTCTACAAAAATTAGAGTGTCCAGTTTTAAACCACTAAACTCAAATCCTTTCTCAAGGATTTGAAGTGTTCTATCAATTCTGCCATCCTCGTTATAAAGAGGAATGACGATAGACAGTGTTTTCATACTTTACTTGGTCTCAGTGACGGTATAACCCATCTGGGCCATACAATCTTTGTAAGCAGCCATGTTGGGGGTAGTTGATTTGGTATTGTCTTCCGGATAGGAGTATTCCTCATAACCGGCTTTAATACATTCCCCCATGGCATGCTGTCTTAAAAATTTGTTAGACTGAATAAAAGCAACTACGACTAAAGCAATAGCGCTGACAGCTACAAATACTGCTGCCATATTTTTTTGAGCTTCCATAAATTATCACCACCTTTCAAAAAACCCTTTCCTTACTCTTAATAAATAGAGCGTCAGAAAGGGCAGTTAAACGTTATATTTTAATAAATTAACCTATAGTTGTCAATCCTATAGTGTTGGCTGGCTATTCCTTTTCTCAAAATAAGAAAACGAACAGACATACAAGTATGGTATACTTTTGACAAACTTTGACAAACTTTGCTATATTTATACATATGAGTACAGTGAATATCTCTATCCCTCAAGAACAGCTTAATTTTATCGATAAACTTGTTAACAATTATGGTTTTGCCAACCGCAGTGAATTTATCAGAGCTCTGATCCGTTTATTGGCGTTTAAACCTGAACTAATTAATCAAACTGCTCTTTTCCCCTTCTCCGTTCCATCTTCAAGGTCAAGGGTAAAAATTATCGCTGATTTCAGAAAATCAGGAAAATATTCCAAATCTTTTATAAAAGATTTGGAAGAAGGCTTAAAAACAAGCGACTTTTTTACGGATTAAAGTGATTACTATCTTGCCTCTAAATGATCCACTCAAAAAGAAACTGCAAAAACACTCATTAAAGAAAAAATTCGATAAAAAATTAACATATTTATCCTCAAACCCGACACATCCAGGATTGCATGTTGAACTTCTCGAGCCTAAAAATTATGGTGTTTACAGTTTCCGCATTGACCGGAAATTCCAGGCATTATTTATTTTCAGACCAGATCTATCGGCAATCGAAATTCTGAATATTACAATTCACTATCAATAACTTTTCAAGGTGCGAATAGTCCTTTTAAATGTCAAAGCCTTTGGCTTTGGCACTTAAAAGGTACCAGAAATGCAGAAAAATTAATTATGAGATCTTATGCTAGACTGGACTTATGAGGATAGAAATCGACCAGTCGGGGAAAGTAGAAGCTACGGCAATAAAAACTGTTATTGCCGATTCCAAAGGACACTATATTACATTTTCCGCTGTAGATAAACAATCACTGCAACATATATATAGATTAGCGAATAGACCCCGAATGTTTGTTTATGAAGTATTTTCTGTTCTAGTAGCAATTATAATTAAACAGACATATTCTCCGGAAAATTCATACACTATTGATACTGAATATCTTCATCAAGACGATCTGATTATTAACTTAATCCTTCAATATCTGAAGAAAATGAAAATTTATCCTGATAAAGATTACGTTTCCATTTCTCAAATCGGTAAAAAATCAGAAGCACACAAACTGGCATATTTAAAATATAAAACGCGAGGTCACCCAAAAAAGATAAAAATAGATAAAATACTAAAAATTCTACTCCAATAAAAATGGATCGAGTTATGGTGAATGCTTAAGCGCCGAATGATTACGACGGTGCGGCATCCAACCCGATCCACTCATTAGTGTACTTCAATCATATTCAGTTGTCAAGGTGCGAAACCCCTTTTAAATGTCAAACGAATCGGTTGTAAGTTGTAGGTTATAAGTTGTAAGTTACTGCCTACAAACTTCTAATAGGTTTGGCATTTAAAAGGTACCAGAAATGCAGAAAAAATTAGTTGAGGACTCGAAACGAGCCAGCGAATCACCGCGGAGCGGTGAAAACTGACAGGTAGAGCCTGTATACTAATTTTTTCTTTGTACCTTTGGCAGATGTGAGCTTCCTGCTCACTTTGACTTTTGACCCCATTGGTCATAAGTCCAAGCTCTCTGCGGAGCTTTTTGCAGATGTCAACCATAAGGCTGACTTTAGAACAGAGCCAACTGCATGTGGCTATTTTTTTCCTACCCGATGGGCGAGGTCCGTCTCACGCAAAACGCGTGTATTACGGCGGACCCCGTCCAAACGAGCAGAGATTACCGCTCATAGCCACCTCCTTTTTCAGGTGGGGGTGGTGATTGAGAGCGGGTTACGGATCGACGACTTCGCAAGGCCTCAGACGAGCTGCCTCCCCTCCACCAGAAAATCCGGGGGGGAAAGAGGTCTTGGGGTCGCTCTGGCCAGGGCGCAGTTCTCCAGGTTCAGCCCGATAGCCATCCTGCCAGCAGGAAGAGGTATTCGTAATACTAAAGAACGTGCCAGCCGTGAATGGCCGGACGTCCCAACAATTCTCTTCGTCGCTACAGGGGGTAACACTGGCGTTGGACAGGTGGAAAGTCGCCACGACCTCGTCAACTGTGGTCCATCCAGACGTAAAGGTGGCTGGATCGGGAGTAGGCATTCCGTTTTGGCACGGCCTGATGACGATCTCTTCGACCAGGATGTTTTGGCTATTGGGGGGTACGCTGATTTTAGGTGCGTCCTCTTCCTGCTCGTACCCTGGTCGAACCTCGCCTCCTATCCACCGGTATCCGTCCATCCAGCAATTGGTCGGATTACTCGCATTGAAGGGCACACCTTTCACTTTGGAGCGAAAGATAAAACAGTGCCCCTCGCCGCAAGCCCAGAGCTCGGCATTTTCCAGGTCAACCGAGAACATCAGGGCGGCCTCCTCGCCGGAGGTGGGGAACCCTTCGATCGAAGACTCTATCTCCTGGTCCAAAGCCAGAGGGCCAGGCGTCGGCGCAGCTGCCGCAGCAGAGCAGGATCGAATCGTTACCCCACTGTCAACCAGGATTTCCTCGCTGTGGGGCGGAATTCCGCTCAGTTCAGGCCGATTGTAGTTTCCAGGCCGGAGTTCACCTGCGTTGTGGCGGAATCCCTCTAGCCAACAATCCAGCGGGTTCGAGATGGTGAAGGGAGAAATCTTTACTTCCCAACACTCGGGTTCAACCCCTCCCTGCCCATCGGGGCAAGGCTGGATATCACCTTCGCGAACTCCAACCAGTTTGAAGGCTCTGATGACCTCACTGGCCGTTGCGGGAAAGCCTGTGTAAACGACCTGGGTTTCAGCGAGCGGCATCGGGGTTCCTTCGGCAGGAACCTCATCGGTCACGATTACGGTCTGGACGACTTCCTGGGTTTCAATCACGATCTCCTTCCCACCAGGAACCTCGACCGTCTTGATAACTTCTTGCGTTACGATCACTGTCCGCTCAGGACCTGGAACATTGACCGTCTTGGTCGGTCCCAGAATCCAGAGGGCGAAAAGCAAACCAAGGACGATCAGCCCGAGGAGAATCAATCCGCCTCTGCGAACCCACGGTCTTTGAAAAAAATTCTGCTGTTGTGCAACAGGGGGAGTAGTCATCTCACACCTCCAGTGGAGATTTCTTATCTTGATAGTTCGGATTCTCCAAAGCTCTCCAGAAGCTTTAGAACATCTTGCTTATCCAGATCCGGCTTATAGGTGAGTGCATAAAAAAGCCACTCGCCGCTGCCCGAAACCCTGCCTTTCTCAGGGCCGCCTTTTTTAAGGCTAATTGATCCAGATACCGGAGAAGCTGCGATTAAGAATTTTCCGACTACTTCACCTCGGAGGTGTATTTTTTTAATCGCAAATTTTCCGGTACCTAAAGATCAACGCCTGTGAGAAAGGAAATTTTGTTTTAGGTACAAAAGAATATATTTGTCCTCCTACGCTCAAATTCGCCTCGTGGTTTACATCCACGCAGTCGAATGTTCGCTTCGGAAGGACAGTTGCGAGTAATCTGATCCTTCAGATCAGAAACTCGCTACTGCATTTCTGGTTGTTAAAGAGCAATCAATCAATAAGCATTGCAGTCGCGAATTTGACTGTTTAGCTTGTTTGATTGTGCCTGAATTTTTATATCCAGGATAAAATACTTTGACTTCACTAAGTACTTAACTCTGAATATAAGGAATGTTATGATTAATTTATGATCCTAAAAGTAGATGATTATCAAAAAATTCCCGTAATACTTTCAAAAAATACCTGGTATAAAAAACTATTGGATCCAATTTTTGGACATCCTGAAGTTAAACCGTTCCTTCCTGAAATAAAAGAAACAATAATCAATCCTCAATATATCTTCCGAAGTATTAGAGATCCAAGATCAAAGTTATTTATTACCGTAATTAAAACCGAAAAATTCGCTTCTTATTTCCTGGTCGTTGTGATAAAATATGTAAAAGATGATGATTCCACTACTGGATATATTTCAACAGTGATGATCAATCGCAAATTACCAAAATATAGTACTAAATTATGGGAAAGAAAAATTTTAACCTAAAATACGATCCAAAGACAGATATACTTCATATTGCTTTTGGTAAAGCAAAGGAATCAGTTTCAGTCGAACAAGAACCAGAAGTATTTGTCCGTCTTGATCCCAAATCCAAAGAAATCGTCGGATTGACAGTACTTGGTTTTAAAAACAGTTTTCTTTCCAAAAAACAGGATATCACACTAATTCCCTCTTTTTCTTAATTATGAATTTTAAAAGAAAACGCCCTAAAGAGAGAAGAGCGGGTTGCCTTTTATGCAAACCCTGGAAATTTATGGGTAATAGAAAAAACGCAAAGAAAATCCAAGATTTAAGAACCCTCTCTTTCGTTCTTCAGTAATATTTGTATTCTGTTTTGATTGTTTTGCTAAATATTAGAAACCTCTTCGGAAAAAATTTTCTTTTAAAGAAAAAATCTTCTAATTAATATTAAATTTTCAAAGAGCCAGTTTTCTTCAAACTAAGAACCAGAAATAGGATTTGTTGCTGTCAAAAGGTAAATAGGGATGCGTAACTAGGATTAACGCCTTATCTTTCAATTTAGATATGTCGTAATCTTCGCCTTCCCAGCTCATGTATGAATAGTTTTCCAGACTGTCTATTTTCCAGGATGACGGTAAATCTATCTTTCCCTTATAAATAAAATGGGAAATCAAACCCATAATTTTTAAAATACCGTATTTAGTCTTGGCAATAAGAGTATGATTTTTAACATTTTTATAACTTCTTATTTTTTTGATACCCCTTTCTCTGGCAATTTTTTCAACGATTTCAGCTATAGGAGACAGAGCATGGACATGTTCGTGAGAGTCAAGAATCGTTACTTTTATTCCGTTATCTTCGAGATGCGTGATTTGTTTATTAATTTCTCTTTCGATATGATTTTCGTCAATCATTTTTAAAACCAGTTTTAAGAAAAATTTGGGCAAACCTAAAAGATTATTTTTCCTATCTACCAAACTAGGTATGTATTTATTGTTATAAAGACTTTTGCCTTCTATGAGATTAATATGGAGGCCTATCTTTACATTATTTGAAGAATTAACCATTTTGACCAATCTCTTTAGATTTTTACGTTCAACCATATTGGAAATTACGGAAACGCTCTTCAGATTACCCTTAGCAATAAGCTGGATAATTTTATTATCCGTATAGTTTTTATACCCAAAATCGTCACTATGTATAATCATAAAAATACCGTTTATCCGCCTAAGCTTACTTTGAGCCTTTTCACTACTATTCGTAGACGGCTCAAAGAGCGCTTGAGCGGCGGATTATGTAAGAGTAAAGCTCATAAATTCGCTAACTCTTACATAAAAAATCCCCTTTATCTCGGGCAAAAAGAGTCAAGAGGAAAAATTGTTTCCTGGCTCTTTTTGCCAGGGATTATTTTTAACCTTTATAAGATATGCGTCGAATTATTAGACCGCCTATTAAAGATGAAGTTATAGATAATGAAGTAATTAACCATAGACTGGGACCAGCACTGGGCACTTGTGGAATTTCAATCTTTTTTTCAATACAAAATTGACTTTCATCACGATCAGAGCGATCCGGAGCATTAGCTTCTACTACATTAACCGGACAAATAACTTCCTTGTCTTCAGGTAATATTGACTCATGAGAGACTCTAGCTTTGATTTCAAAAAGTTCTGAATTGCCACCATCAAGGTTTTTTACTGTCCAAGAAAGTTGACGATTATCGGCATCATAGGTTCCCGGACCAGACATAAAATCAAGAAAATCAGGTAAAGAATCAACGACTGCAATATTTTCAAGAGTTTCCTCACCGGGATTTTGAACTCTGACTTGGAAGGTAATGATTTGAAGCGGTCTATAACGAGGGTCTGTTGGTCCAAGATGATCTACAAATATACCGGATGCAGGATTCTTTACCATTTTTTCCAAGAGAATATCACCTTCTCTAGGAGAAATAACCCCACCGCCGTAAACCGGTTCTCCGCCGTAAACTGGAACTCCTCCTTTGGTTTGTTCCTCTAATTCTTCTTTGGGAGTCGGAGTCGGAGTCGGTTTTTCGTCTCCGGCAGCATAGGATTGAGATGTTAAAGATAATGATAAACTTACTGATATTAGAGTTAGGACCAAAAAAAAGACTGCCCGGTCAAGCAAATTTTTCATAATTGAATAAATTTTTGGGCAGTTATTAAGGTTGCGGTGGATTATAACAGACTAAATATATGGTGTCAAGTACTATAGGTTAGGAGGCGGATTTAGAGTGCTTTTAACTCGGTTAGCAATTTTTGCCGATCTTCCGGGGTGAGTTTTAACAAATCGATATACATCTGGTTATCCAAAAGATCACGGCAGAGAACGATATTATTTTCCAGCAATATTTTCTTATGATTATAGGTTAAGTTGATTAGACAGGTAACCGGAAAAAGCTTTTCGATTTCAATTAAATCCTGGAGATTACCCTTTTCCGGATAACCCCAACTGATAATTTTCATACCCATACATTGGGCGTAGACGATAGCCTCCTGGGAGGCTTTGGTATTGGTAACCAACCAGACTTCATTAAACCTGGTAGCATTAGAACGGCCTATCCACCCGGCAGTAAGATCCTGATAACGGGCAAAAACGTAAAGAGCGACTTTGACGTCAGTGCGGTTACCGATATTATTGTGGAATTTACATTCAATCATAATTTTCTGATTATTTTTTTGAGCAACAACATCTATTTCGTGAGCAATGCATAAACCGTAAATTACGACATCGGTATCCACTTTATAATCCTGTTTTTGAAGAATACTGGCTATGAATTTCTCAAAAGGAAAACCGGTCGGACCTAAATCAATGATGGCTTGTTTGAGCCTATATCTGGCTTGAGAGTGGGGTGAGGGCGACTGACCAAGGTATTCAAGTATATGCTTATATATTTCCGAGGTATGAATTTCCGGATAAAGAATGTTTTTTACGTGGGAGAGAGCGGCATCATGAAGTTCGAGAGGTACACCGGCTCTTTTTATCGAATTTCTTAATTTTTCCTCGCTGAAAGCCTCTTTTTCACCGGTGGCTTTAATGACGGTAATAGTATCCATAATTTATATTCTGGTTTTATATAACTCCAATACCAATGGAAAATTAGTAAATCCAGCTTCAATATTTAAATGTTTTCCTCCTTTTATGACTATTGTAGAACTGTCAAGCTTTTGGGCAAATTCCAGAGAATATTTCTTGTCGACATAAGGATCATTATCCGAATAGAGAACGTAAGATAAGGGGATCTGCTTTTTTAACAAATCAAAGTCGAAATCACTTTTATAAAAAGAGGTGTTGACATGGTCAAACTGCCAGAGATCCCGCCTATTTAGAGCTGTCATAAAAGGAATAACAAAAATGGCGCAATCCAATTTAAGTTTATATTTAGCTACTAGATGAAGAATAAAAACAGGACCAAGCGAATGGCCGATAAAAACAAGCTTGTTATTATTTTTTATCTCCTGGTAAATAGGCTCAAATTTTTTCAGCCAATTTGTCAAAATCTGATTTTTAGGCGGAATTTGAGGACCATTTTTGGATATTGTTTCCCAATTATCCACCGGAAATTGCGGAGCCAGTACTTTCTGACCTAAAGATTCCAAATTTTCTTTTAACTGAGGAAACCAGTTTTCTTCGGGACTTCCGAAGGCTCCATGAAAGATAACGAAAGTCATAGGTCGAATAAAATGATTATGACATACAAAGATAAAATATGGTAGGATAGCCTTGATGTTGGGCTATATCATAATATTTACCATCATCGGCAGTATTTTGTCTTTAATCGGAGGTGTTTTACTTCTTTTTAAAAAACATTTGTCGGAAACTCTGGTTCTTGATCTGACGAGTTTTGCCGCGGGGGTACTATTGGCAACAGCATTTATAGATCTCTTTCCTGAGGCTATAAGTGGGACGGAAAACCATGCCAAAATATTTGTCTATGCACTATCAGGTATGATTGTTTTTTTTACCCTGGAAAGATTTTTCCTGTGGTTTCATCATCACCATGAGACCACAAAAGAAATAAGGCCTTCTGTTTTATTAATTACCATAGGTGACAGCATCCATAATTTCATAGACGGGGTGGCGATTACTTCTTCTTTTTTAGTCAGTTTCCCTCTTGGTGTGACGACAGCCCTGGCGGTAGCTGCTCACGAAATACCGCAGGAAATTGCCGACTTTTCCGTCCTGTTAAGCCAAAAAGTATCAAAGTTTAAAACCCTGGCATTCAACGGTCTGTCTGCTCTCACTTCACTTTTGGGGGCAATTATTACCTATTACCTTGCGGAGCGGATAACTGTTCTTCTACCCTATATTATTTCTTTTACAGCCGGTATGTTTATCTATATAGCAGCCAGCGATCTTATACCGGAACTTCACCGGTCCAGTATCAAAAAAACCAATGCCTGGCATCAGACGGCAACTCTTCTATTTGGAATTTTCCTGGTATCTATCATAAAATCTCTAATTAATGAATGAGCAGGATATTGCACAACAGGATTTAGCAGATGATTTTGAAGAACTGATCTATCTTCTTGACAATAACTTAGGAAACCTCCATAGATTTTACTCCGATATAAAAAAAGTCAGGAAATATATTATCGGGGAAAGTTATAAATTAATTATCAATAATCTGGAGAGGAGTATTTATAAAAATACAGCTTATAAAAATGGAATAATTAAGATAAAACGGCAAATTGGAGCTGAAAATAATGAAAAAATACGGGCGGAAAAACACCAATATCAGGATTTGGTAAGAATAATAACCAAATTGAGCGCTGCCCTGATCACGGCAACTGATTGGCAATCACCCTCTTTTGACTTTTCTCTGGCACCTGCCGCCGGAAGACAGACCGGCAAAATCAGCGGTACAGTCAATGATTATAAACGTGACGTCCACCTGGATGAAAAGTATTATGAAGAGGCTTATGTGCGCGAATATATAGATGCCAAATACAAATTTTTCCTGAAAGCGTATCTGACCAATAGCGGACAGGCGGCCTTCCAGACCATCTTAACCTATTTATCTTCCGAAAATAAGATTGCCGGAAAAGTAATGGTCGGACGATCTTCTTATTTCCAATATAAACAAATATTAAAAGGGACATTCGGCTGGAAGACTATTTTGATTCCGGAAATGAACAATAAAGTGATCATGGAAAGAATAAGAAAGGAAAAACCGGGAGTCATATTTATTGATTCATTAACCAACAGTGCTGAAATAGCCGTGCCTGACTTAAATTCAATATTAGACTATATTTACAGAACGGCGGAAAAAGATATTTATATTATTATCGACAATACTTGTCTGGCAGTTTCTTGCCAGCCATTTTTGCTACGCAAGACAAATAAGAAAGTGCATCTGATAACATTTGAGAGTCTTAATAAATATTACCAGTTCGGTCTTGATCTGGTGACAGCCGGAGTAATCATCTGTGATAACAGGGAGGCGGGAGGCATATTTGAATACAGGAAACATGCGGGGACAAATATCAGCGATACTTCTGTTTATGCACTGTCAAAGCCTAACAGGAAATTATTGAAAAAGAGGCTAAACAGGCATCAGAGGAATGCCCGGGAATTAGCTAAGTATTTATCGGAGACGGACAGGCAGGGTGACAAAATTGAAAAAATAATTTATCCCGGACTTGACAACCATCCGGCCTATGATTGGAGTAAAGAGCTGGAATTTAAAGGCAGCTTTTTAAATATCAAATTTAAAGAGCAATACGACAACCCAAAATATATGAAGAAACTGATGGATTTGGTCATCAAAACCGGCCGTCAAAAAGAAGTTAACATTATCGGAGGGACGAGTTTCGGCCTGAATACCACCCGCATATACCTGACTTCTTTGTGGACAAAATTCGGCAAACCCTTTTTAAGGGTTTCTCTAGGAACGGAAGATTATCTGACACTTACGAAAATCAAGGCTGTTTTTGGGAAAGTAATTGAGAAATTCTAATAGGTATTTCATTAGAACTAAAATACTACCGGTGATAAAAATCCTTGTTTTTCTTGAAATCTCTTTGAGACTACAGAAGATTGAGATATCCCAAGCTCAGATGATAATACTAAAAGCCTGGAGAGATCTTGTTGAGTTCCGGTTAACTTTATCTCAAACGCCGTATCCCTATCTAAAATTGCATCAACTTCGGCAGTATTACGTTTGTTATAAAAACTCACCTTACCATAACTAGATAATTGATTAATAACAGCATTTTCAAATATTTGCGCTTCACTTACTTTTCCAATCAAATTTAAAAGCCCTGTATCGGCAAAATAAACTTTTTTCCCTCCAGCTACAGCTCGATCAATACTTTTACTAAACCTTGGCAGAAGTCTGATAAAAAATGTTCCTTGTAAGAATTCAAGAAACCTATAGACTTTTACTCTATCTATACCAAGTTCACTTGACAGGCGCGTTACATCAAGCATTGACCCAACGCGAGGTACTAAAAGCAAAATCATATCGCGAAGTTCGCGAATATCTGAGTAGTCAGATAATATCTTAATATCTTTCTCAAAAAAAGAGGCAAAGATATTTTTTAAAACCATTATTTTAGTATCCTTATCTTCTGTAGTTATTACCTCAGGAAAACCACCATACGTTAGAAAATCCTCATACTCAGCAATACGCGCTTTATGAGTAAAAGTATTATTTTTCTTATAGGCATCTTGAAAAGTAAAGTTCTGAACTTCTTTCAATGAAACCACATCCTTAAAATAAAGATATTCTTGGAAACTCAAAGGAGGAAGTTCATATAAGAATTTACGACCGGATAATGATTCAGGAAATAGATTTTTGAGATAAAAATTGGAAGACCCTGTTAAATAAAATTTAACACTATGATGGTCAATAAGATATTTAATGACTTTAGTAATTTCAGGGAAATTTTGAATTTCGTCAATAAATACTGACAATCTCCCCAATTTTTTCCCCATATCGATGAGTCTTTTATAGATTACCTTGTAATCTTCATCTTCGAAGACTTTTTGATCGAGCGGATTGTCGAAATCAAACCACAGTTTTGGCTCTTTTATTTCCTCATAAACCTGACGCATAAGTGTCGTTTTTCCAACCTGCCTCATTCCAGTAATAAGCAATGAGTTTTTGTGATTGAGATATTTTACTAATTCGTTATACAAAAGCCTCTTTTTCATAGTGTAAATATATTATTACAAATTTGCGTAAATTTGTAAATACTACTCTACAACTAGAAATGAACGGGTGTGAAATTGTAACACTCAATAGCCTTATTGAAGGAAAAGGTACCAGTTCTTCTCTAATTGATGTTGTTACAAGTATTGCGAAAAAAAATATCAGAATTTCTCAGGTAGGAAGATTATCTGACGCTTACGAAAATCAAGGCTGTTTTTGCTGAAGTGATTAAGAGATTCTAACAGGCGTTCATTACCCGTAGTCGGGGTAATGACATTTTCTGAACTGTCATCCGAATAGGGAACCACATAAAACCAATCTTTTGTCTATTGTTATAGTTAGATATTAATTTGTAGCTTTATTTGAATATATTTTTTCCAATCTGGACCGGTCTCCCGCCTTTAGGAACAAATTTTATTACCTGATGCAAGGATTGAAATGGTTCAAGTATATACTTTTGATTAGCAATTTCTCCATTTGGCCAGATATGATAACCTGGCATACAATTTGCATTATCTTCATCATTCTCTTCTTTATGATTTTCTGCTGCTCTTCCAGAAAAATGACTTACCTTACCTAAACCTTCTTTTGTCCAGGCAGGCTGTCCTTCTTTTTTAAGCCATTCTTTAAGAGGGTTAATCACTTTATTTTTAAACTCATCATCAGATTGATTACCAGGATCACTTATCAGCAAAACTTCCGGTATCATTTCTTTTAAAGCTAAAATGGTTGCTTTCATATCTTCCAAATATTCATCCAGATTCCTTTCAGCCCGGCGTTCTGATTTATTCACACTAATCCTGGGGTGATAAAAATACGCTGGATTTTGTTTATATAATTCAACTATTTTCTTTGCAGCACGCTCTGCAATTTTATTTCCTCTTACCCATCCTGCAGTAGTGATGTGAATAGGTCTTATTTCTGAAGCTAAAGCACGACATACGTCTCCATAATCTGCCGGAGTGCCATCCTCATGAATCATACTAGTTGATACATAATCAAAGGAATCACTATCATAGTAATTTGTTAAATATCCTTTTTTACCTACATCACCCACAAAAGGAGTCCGTCCATACAGGGGAATGAACGGTCCGATTGGTGCTCTATCAAAAAATAAATCCTGTCTAAGTAATCTACTTAAAGGATGTGTGGAGAACATTTCTCCTATATCCGATGGTATATCTTTTAACATTACTGCCGGAATATATATCACTCCCCCATCTTTCCTAAGTGGCGGATCAATATCAAGACCTTTTTGGTTTTTTACCATCTGTACCCAGGAAGCCCATTCCTTTAAAACTTCTGTTTCGTATGCTTTTTTTGTTTCTGCAATTTTTAGAACACCAGCAAACGGCATAACTTCAACTTTATGACTTGCTGCAAGCGAGCAATAATTACAATTATGACTACAGCCTTTTGTTACTTGAACATCAGCTAGGTCCGGTCCTAATAAAGATGGAACTTCATCTGGAGATAATTTAAGCTCTGCAAATAAATCAAGGTGTGGATTTTCTATAGTCGGGAGGGAAACTTCTAAATCTACTAAAGCAGATATGTTCTTTTCTTCGACAGCTTGTTTAACAGATTGTCTTAAGTTTTTCCCTTTTGCACTTAATGGGTATCCCTGATTTATAAAACTTCTGGCTTTTAAAGCCAAAATATCCTTTCCTCTCTCAATTACATAAGAATCACTAGTAACCTGTGTCTCCATTTTACTTATTATTAATTATAAACCATATGGTAACGGGTGGTTATTGAAGGGGCTTACAGAAATTAAATGATAAATAACAATTCCCGAAATTATCCATTTTTTGCGAGGCTGGAAAATTATAATTTTGTGGTACTGAAAATGGTGATTTAGATCGTCAGATTACGCTGGAAGCTCGGGGTAATGACATTTTTTATATTTTTTTCCTGATCCGTCCTCCTATCCTTACTTTTCGCCTTTTCAATTCTATTCGAATACGGCTCAAAGAGCGGATTTAGGAGGACTCCGCTTTATCCTTTGTGATATGGGGCATTAATCATTCCACACTTTTTATATTTATATGGTCTTCTTGTTTCCGGATTAATCGCTCCGCACGGGCAGGGGTCGTTGCGGCCGAGTTTTTTCTTTGTTTGGGATGTGGAAGCTGCCGGGCTGACAGTTTGCTGACGCTGCCTTTCTCTTTGGGCTTCACCTGAAATTTTCGTCTGCTGCTCTCGCCTGACTGCAGAAAGCTGATCGGGAGATAATTGCACCTGAACTTTAAAAATGCGGTGGGCAATTTCGTAATCGATTGAGGAAACCAGCCTTTCAAACATGGAGAAGGCCTCGTTTTTATATTCAACCAAGGGATCCAACTGGCCGTATCCACGAAGCCCAATACCTTCCCTTAAATCATCAATGGCATCCAAATGATCCATCCAAAAATTGTCGACAACAGAAAGACAGACCCATCTTTCTACCTGACGAATGACAGGTTCCGACAATTGTTTTTCCCGTGCCTGATAGGTATCGCTGATTATTTTTGATAATAATTGAGTGATCTTATCCGGAGTTTTGGCAGTTATTAAATGCTTCTGGATTTCCTGCCGGGAGGAGGGATCAAAAGGGATAATATCTGAAAATTCAGCCACTACTTTGGTCAGTTCATCTTGGGAATAACCTTCGGCGGCGTAGGTATTGGCGATATTTTCGATTTGGAACTTAATTTTTTCCACAATCATATCTTTCAAATTGTCACCCTCAACTACTTCATGTCTCAGACCATAGATGATTTCCCTTTGTTTATTTAAAACATCGTCATATTCGACCAGGTGTTTACGGGTATCAAAATGAAATCCCTCTACCTTAACCTGGGCTTGTTCGATGGCTCTGGTGACCATGCCGTGTTCGAGGGGAACATCTTCGGGGAGCTTAAAAACCGTCATAAGTTTTGCTACCTGTTCACCGCCAAATAACCTCATAATGTCATCGTCAAGGGCAACATAAAAACGACTGGTGCCGGGATCACCCTGACGGCCGCTCCGACCCCTTAACTGATTATCAATGCGTCTTGATTCATGCCTTTCAGTTCCTATAACAAACAATCCACTCAGTTTGACTACTTCCTTATGACTTTTTTCCCAATCGGAATGTAATTGGTTAAATTCTTTTTGGGAAATTTTATCTTCCAAAAGATATTTATTAGGAGGAGCACCGCCTAATATAATATCTACTCCGCGGCCGGCCATATTGGTGGCTACAGTAACAGCGCCTTTTTTACCGGCATCGGTTATAATGGTTGCCTCCCTTTCATGATTTTTGGCATTAAGAAGTTCATGCGGAACACCATTCCTTTGGAGCAATTCTGATAAAAGTTCGTTCTTTTCTATTGAAGTGGTACCGACAAGTATAGGCTGCCCTGTTTTATGTATTTCTGAGATTGCCTGGGCTACCGCATTAAATTTTCCCCGTGGCGTTTTATAGACCAAATCAGGTAAATCATGCCTTATCATCGGTTGATTGGTAGGGATGACAACCACATCAAGATTATAGATTTTATGGAGTTCCTCGGCTTCGGTAGCGGCCGTTCCGGTCATGCCGGCTAATTTCTGATACATACGGAAATAATTCTGCAGAGAGACGGTGGCCAGCGTTTTTGATTCCTGCTGGATAGTCACACCTTCTTTGGCTTCAATCGCCTGGTGCAACCCTTCTGAAAAACGGCGACCCTGAAGAAGACGGCCGGTAAACTCGTCAACAATAATAACTTGATCATCTTTAACAACGTATTCCTTGTCACTCTTAAAGAGAGTTTTGGCTTTAAGGGCAGCTTCCAGGTGATGAACGGTTGCAAATTCCTTCTCGTAGAGATTGGGTACACCCATTATTTTTTCTATTTGGCCAATACCACTTTCAGTAAAATGAGCAGTATGGAGTTTTTCGTCAATGACAAAATCGGTTTCCGCAGACAATCTTTCAACTATTTTGGCATAATCATAATATCTTCTAGTCGGTTCGGTATCGGGAGCAGAAATAATATGGGGTGTTCTGGCTTCGTCAATTAAAACCGAATCGACCTCATCAACTATGGCGTAATGAAAACCGCGCTGAACTAATTGGGAAACATCCGAGACCATGTTATCCCTTAAATAATCAAAACCGAATTCACTATTTATACCGTATGTGACATCAGTCAGATAGGCCTCTTTTCTTGCTGCTGGACGCAAATTCCTCAAACGCCAATCGGTAGCACTCTTATCGATATAATCGGGATCATAGATGAAAGATTGGTCGTGGATCATGGCCGAAACCGATAAACCGAGAAGGTGGAAAATTGGACCCATCCAACCGCAATCACGTCTGGCCAGATAATCATTAACAGTGACCAAATGCGTTCCTTTTCCGGTGAGGGCATTAAGATATAAAGCAGGAATGGCAGAAAGGGTTTTACCTTCGCCTGTTTTCTGTTCGGCAACAGCCCCGCGGTGTAAAGTTAAGGCTGCCATCATTTGGACATCATAAGGTTTTTCCCCAATAGTGCGGCTGGCCGCTTCCCTAACCAGGGCAAAAGCATAGGACAGCAGGTCATCCAATGCTTGACCTTCAGATAAGCGGCTTTTTAAGATAGCAGTTTCTTCCTTAAAATTTTCGTCTTTGAGTTTGACGACTTTTTCTTCCTCCTGATTGATTTGAGTCACTAAGACGGATAATCTGTTTATCTCCTTCTGATTGGAGTCAAAAAGTTTGCCCAGAAATTTAAGCATAGAGGTCTTTATTGTACCATGCTTTAAGCTGAAAAATCAGGTATTTATGGCTATTTCAGAAGAAGTATTTTGCTGTACGGGTAATTGATAATTATCTCGACTGTGGAAAAAATCTGTGTACACAGGTTATGAAATTCTTCGAATTCATTATTAAAATCGGAATGATAATGACTGTTAAATAGAATCAATCCGTTCTTTTGACGACTTTTTTGCAGCAAGTTCAAAAATCTTGGACTTCTGAATTTTTGCGGATTTTTATAGCCAATAAACAGATCAACCACGATAAGCGAAAATTTTTCCCTGTTTAAAAGAAGATAATATAGAGCGTCATGATTATGGATCTTTAAGTTACTTGAGTTTCTAATACCAAATAAATCACGGGCGATTTTAATCATAACCGGATCTATATCAACGGCGGTAACTTTAATTTGCGAATCTACCCGGTGAAGAAGCCTGATAATATCACCGCCTCCCAGACCTAAAACTAGGGCGTTTTGGACATTTGACATTTGTCCCGCCGCTTGCGGGATCCCGCTGAGGCGGGAACTTTTGACATTTGACAGAGCTTTTTGCCACATGCCGGTGATGGTCCCCCCTGTCTGTTCGGCTCCATCCACATAAATCACTTTTCGGCCTCTTTTTTGGACAACCTGAATATTTTTATTAATATCGGATTTAAAATCGGCGATAATTTTCGGAAAAAAAATTGATGAAAATTTCATTTTTTTTAAAAAGCAGAATTAATTAAAATCCTTATATAAAGCTCCGGTTTAAAAATAAACTTGACAAATATGGTAAAAATAATGTTATGTATAAATAACCATTATTTATGACTTATTATAATAAATTAAAATACCTAATTTTTACAGATATAACATGAAATATCCTGCCGGGATAGCTTCGCCTTCGACAATTACCGATTTCCCACAATTAGAAAAAATTTCTGAACCAAAATCGAAACTTTCGAGAATTAAAGTTAATGGGGTGGCTAAAATTTCCGCCCAGGTTAAAGATTTCGGCATTCAGGTGGTTGTCAACAATAAAATTTTCCGTTTAAGATATCCCCCTTCAATATGGAACCGTTTTCCCAAAACACACAGAAAGATACTCACTCAGAATATTGCTTTCTCTATGACTTACCACTTGCCATACCTTTTTGACTCTCTTAAGAAAATGCAGTATAACCTGCCGGTTCCATTGTCGGAAGCATTTTTTTATAAAGGCTTTTCCCAGGCATTACCCTCTACAGCGGTCATGCAGGACGGAGGAGATTTCCGGGTAACCTCCAATCTTTTAAGAAGGCTATATGATGTGGAATACGTTTATTCCAATAAAAAAACAGACATTCCTCCTTATAACCGGACCAGTTATGAGGATTGTGCTGTCATGCCGTTTACCTTCGGCAAAGATTCACTGTTAACTTTTGCCATTGCAAGGGATTTGAATTTGACCATTCATCCGATTTTTATCGCCGAACCTTATTCACCTTATGAGGAAGTAATAAAAAAACTTTTAGCAGAAGGATTTAAAAAAGAATTCCGGACGCGAATATCTTTTTTAAGAAACAGCATAGGCGTATTACGGGAGCCGGACGACGGCTGGATAGGATGGGAAATGCAACTTACCCAGTACTCACTGATGTTGCTGCCATACGTCTACTACAGCCGGGCAGGCTATATCCTTTTTTCCAACGAACAAAGCTGTAATGATACAGTAGTTGACAGTGACGGGTTTAGATACAATCCGGTTTTTGAGCAGTCGCATTCCTGGCTGCTGCAAAATTCCCTGATGACCTCCATCATCGGAGGCAACTCATTATCCATCGGATCTCTATTGGAACCCATTCATGAGATTGCCATTGAACGAATACTCCACAGAAGATATCCCAGTATTGCAAAATACCAAAGTTCCTGCGACCTTCAGCATAAGCCGGAACACACCGGCCGATGGTGTGAGTCATGTTCCAAATGTGCCAGGATATACATCTTTCTTTTAGCTAATGACATTTCTCCCAAAACGGTCGGTTTTAAAAGAAATCTGTTAAGGGACAAATATCATCCTTTATACTCAATATTTAATTCCAATAAGATTAAGGATTTCGGGTATGATCAGAGTCAGGCAGGACGCGAAGAACAAATATTGGCCATGTTTATGGCATACAGAAATAACCATAAAGGACCGGTAATGACTTCCTTTGCCCGAAAATACCTCAATTTTGCCAGAAAAAATGAAAGGAGATTAAGGCAAAAATATTTCGGCATTCACTCAACCAAAACCATACCTTCGGAATTAAAAACCCGAGTTGTCAATATTTACCGGCATGAACTGCGGAAAGTAATCTGATCTCCTTTTTGAGATTTTCCAGCTCGGATTTATAGATTGGGAGCAGTCTATTTTTTAATTCCCCGGGAACGCTCTCGGTTGAATACAGACGAAGAACTTTACCCATCAATAATTTTATGTTTTTTTCCACCCTGAATAGATACTTTTTTCTGAATATGATCATAAGCTCGCCGTTATTCCCCCGAAGATAGGCTAAATAAAAAGCCAATAATATTTCGGCATTACTATTCAGAAATTGAGGCCAATCAGAAATCCTGTTCTTCTCAAACAAGTTACCATAATATTTACTTTTATCCTTTTTAAGTAAATTTTCATAAAATCCGACAAATTCGGGATCGATGCCGAAAGAAAGGAGAAAAAGATACATTCTGGTGCAGGCAAAACAAACACCGCACCAACGCTTTACGGCTGATTTTTCATCATCTCCGCAGCAGGATAGATGATAGCGGGCAAAAGCGGGATAACGGTGATGGAGAATATAAACGGCTAAAAATTCATATAAGGGTTCTATCAGGCTGGAGGCATGCGCTTTTGAGGCAAAAAGACGCAATAAATGATTGAGGTTAAGAGTCCATTGGGATGACTGCTCGTAACGGTAGTAGGTTAAAAAACCTTCCTTATCCGTCTCGATTTCATCATTATTATGTTCATTAGAAATAAAAAAATAAGCCGCGCGGCTGTACCTGATAAAGGGTAATAACAGCAGAAGGTATTCCATAATAATCAGATCCCAACCCCACATCTGGCCACCAAATTGGCGAAGATTCCCAACTTCCAGATTGATAATGTTTAATTTTGTTTTAAACTGACGGCTAAATTCACCTTTAAATTTATCCCTGGCCTGTAGTTCATAAGGGCTTTGGGGTTCGTCCATAAAAAAAAGTTCCGATTTCAAGCCCAATTCTTCCGTTAAAGCCAGGGTAAGAAGACTGTCTTTACCGAAAGTAAAAAGGATAACCGCCTTTTTTTTATCCGGATCATCAATTTTTATTTGCGGATAGCAATGGGGAACCCCGGTGAAGGATAAACTAAAACTGCTGTTAAATGATTTTTTGAGAGCAGAAACGGTAGATTTTTTATAGCAGGAAACTTCCAGAAGAGAATAGACCAATCCGTGAACGTAAAGTGAATAAGCTGCAGGCGGCGGAAAACGGTAGTCTAATTTTACTTTTTGAAAGGCAGGTAAATTATGGGTGAAAAAATAAGCTGCCGTTTCCGCCAACGGCAATTTCAATAAGTTTGGGTAATTTTGCCAGATTTTAAAAGGATAACAGTGGTTATATTTCTGCATATTGAGAAGGATGCTAAATCCGTCATTGTTGACTTTGGCCGAAACGCTTATTTTTTTCATCCGAACTCAAAGGAACAGCTTATAATCCTAATTCCGAACTTATTGACTGCATTGCTTTTAAGGCAAGATCTATAAAATCTGGCAGTTTCAGATTTAATTTTTCCTGACACATTTCTATTTGGATGCGGTTGACTCCGGCGGCAAAGTGTTTAACCGGGAACTTATGAAGGACGGAGTCAACCGTGACATTCTTCAGTTTCCTGCCTTTAACCAGGGCAACAGCTACAATCAGACCGGTCAATTCATCACAGCAGAAAAGTGCCCACTCAAGATTGTTATGAGGCGGGTTTTGTCCGGTATGGGAGTAATTGTGAGAAAGAATAGCGCTTAACAATTCTTTATTTGCTTCTCCTGCCTCCTTTAACCACCCGGCCATTTTAATTGTATGAAGTTCAGGATTTTCTTTGACTTCCTCATAATCACCGTCATGAAGGAGTCCGACAATTCCCCAGAGTTCTTCATCCTCCCCAAAATGTTTGGCCAATGCTCTCATTACTGCTTCAACGGAATAACAGTGACGCCGCAGATTGGCATTTTGCATATGCGTATGAAGCAATTCAAGAGCTTGTTGTCTGGTCATAAAGAACCTTTTATTTATACAGTTTCAAATCCCGAGTCAAGAATGCTAAATCCTTGGTTTTTCCCGCTAATAGCACGGCATGGTAAACAAGATCTTTTTCTTTTATCTTGGAAAGCGCTTGTGTTAAATCTTCATCGGTGCCCGTATCAAACATCACCTCCGGATAATCCACACAAAAAATTCCCATATTTTTTGCCTTTACGACAATATTTTTTATTTGTGCAGATGTGGCTCCCAGAATAACAAACGGGTATTTTGATATACCTTGATGGACATTTCCATCTGCATCTTTTAAGAGAGGATCCCCCATCCATGACTGATCCAAATACCTGCCAGCAGACAGAGACATATGACCCAGGGCATTTGATGCCCTCCCTTTATCCAAATCGCGATTTATAACTGCTACTATTTTTCTTTGCCTGTAATCATACTTTACATCCGATTTAATGAATTTACTGATTTTTAACTTTCTCCCGTCCGCCGTAATTATACCGGCATCGGTTACTTCCCCTCCGCAATATTTTGTAATTGTGTCAATTGCTTCTTCTAGGGATTTATTCACCATTTTTTCATCTATATCGTAAATTCCATCAACGTTAAGAATTATGTTTTTCGTTTTATCGGTTATTTTTGTTCTTTCTGCATCCCGATAATTATAATCCAGATTATAGGGGCCTATTTGATCGCTATAAATTACTTCTCCTTTTTGTATTTGAGTAGCCCCTTCAACTCCTAAAAGATCTATAGTTTCTCCGTGCTGAGCAACTTTTACCATAACCGGCAAAACCATTTTATCCAAATCAAAAGCGCCTAAACTCACCCGGTTTTTTATGACAATTAAGTTATAGGCATCTACACATGTATTAACCGTATACAATCCTTTCGCCTGAGCGATTCTGCGAAGCAACGCTTCCGGACTCGGACGCCGGGAATGCAAATCCACATTCATCTTTTGATACATTTGCCGGTAACTTTGAATTTCAGGAAAGGTATCGATCTTCTCCTGGGTCAGATTTTTATTTAATTTCAAGACAGTATTTTTTTCGTCTTCGAGTGAATCATCTTTTTTCCTGACAGTAATATTACGTATTACAGCATATCCAATACACGCGGACGGATATTGTGAAGTAAATTGCGGATCAAGAGAAATGACTTCACCTGTAACAGGTGCGGCAGTTTTTCTGATAATTGCTTTTTGTTCCGGTTTAAGGGTCGGAAAAGGTATGACTTCTTTAATAGACGGAGTGTTAGTGAGAAGCATAACAACCCGATCCATACCTATACCCAAACCGCAAGCCGGGGGAAAACCGTGTTCGATAGCTTCCAAATAATCATAATCAGTCTGATGTGCTTCTTCAAAACCGGCCTCTTCTCTCTTTTTTTCTTCAATAAACCGCTGTTTAAGGTCGACGGGGTTATTAAGTTCCGTATAGTTATTTCCTATTTCTAATCCGTTGATAAACATTTCAAACCTTTGAGTAAAGCGGGGATCCTCGCATTTTTTGGCCAATGGGGAAACTTCTATCGGATAATCATATATTATTGTTGGCTGAATAAGCTGTTTTTCAACAAAAACTTCAAAGGCAAATGCCATGACTTCACCCAGACTCCGCATTTTATTCATTTCAGCGGTTAATTCGTCGGAAATTTTATTTCCGAGAACTGCTTTTTTAGCTTCATTAACCGTTTTCCATTGCATCGGGTCCAGAGGTGTATATTTTTTCACTGCTTCTACAAGACGATAGCGTTTCCACGGCCGGGCAAAATTCAATACCTTATCCTGGTATATTACTTTTAGTTTGCCCAGAACATTTTGGGTTACATATTCCAACAATTCTTCCACTATATCCATACCGTAGTGATAATCTTCATAGGCAATTTGAGCTTCAAACATTGTAAATTCCGGATTATGTTCATGGTCGACACCTTCGTTACGGAATACTTTGGTAATCTCATAGACTTTTTCAAATCCGCCTACTATCAACCGTTTCAAATACATTTCATCGGAAATACGCAGGTAAAAGTCCGCATCGAGTGCGTTATGGTGAGTTATAAAAGGCCGGGCAAAGCCTCCGCCGTAAACCGGCTGTAATGTAGGTGTTTCAACTTCAAGATAATTTTTATTATTAAAAAAATCACGAAAAGCCTGAACTGTTTTACTTCTCACTTCCAGTCTTTTACTGACATCAGCGTTAAGAATCATATCAAGATATCTTTTCCGGTAGCGTTCTTCAATATCTTTTAATCCATACCATTTATCAGGCAAGGGTCTTACTGATTTGGCTATTATTTGAAAATTATAGGCAAAAACGGATATTTCACCAGAGGCTGTCTTATCAACTTTCCCCTGAACAGCGATAAAGTCCCCGATATCAATAAGAGGTATGAGATTAATTAAATTAATATCCAGGATATCAGCTTTTAAAACTGTTTGAATTTTCCCGCTGCCGTCAATAATATCTAAAAAGGCAATTTTCCCCTGATGACGGTAAGCAATAATTCTTCCTATAACTTTAGCTTCCTTTCCGATTCTATTACGGGCATCTGCGATCTTATCTTTTCTTTCGACTGTAGACGGAAATGGATCTATTTCCAGCGATCTAAGCTTGTCCAATTTATCCAACCTGGTCTTTATTAAAATATCTAAGGTTGCCATAATAAATATAAATTGAATACTCTTACATTAATATAATTTGTATAATAATTATATTCTAGTATTAAAAAAGCCGGCTTGCGCCGGCATATTTATGATTATTTTAGATCTATTAGTCAATGTGGAGAATTTTATAAAAAATCTTGCCGGCTGGGGCTTCCACTTCAACTTTATCACCGGGTTTTTTACCCAATAAGGCTTTACCTAAAGGAGAACTATGGGAAATTTTTTTCTGCAAAGGATCAGCTTCCCACTCACCAACTATGGTAAATATTTCTCTTTTTCCGTTGACATGAAGAGTAACTTTGCAGCCTACATCCACTTTTTTCCTGGAGTGCGAGTTGACAATTTTAGCCTCAGAAATGATTAGTTTTAGCTCGGCTATACGGCCGTCGATGAAGGCTAAATCCTGTTTAGCAGCAGTATACTCGCTGTTTTCAGTCAGATCTCCTTCGCTTCGGGCATTACTTAAGCGTACTACAGCCTCAGGTCTCTTGCCTTCAAGCAATTGCTGATATTCTTCCTTAAGCTCTTTAAGGCCGTCCTTGGTTAACAATATTTTCTTATTAGGTATCATAGCTTCAGGTGTAAATCAAAAAAATCCCCCGCAGTGATAAATAATTTGGGGAATTAATGTTTGAATTGCTAAACTATACTCCTTGCTGAGGCTATTGTCAATATCTCAAAAGGGCAAGTATAATAGAAAAAACATATTTGCCGCCATCGTCTAGTGGCTTAGGACGTCAGGTTCTCAACCTGAAAATCGCGGGTTCGATTCCCGCTGGCGGTACCAAGTTCCGACTTGTCGGGGCCGCCCGCAGGGCGGCCCATGGATTTAGCGCCGCGCCACGGACTTTTTTGTTGGAAAGGTAAAGGTTCGAACCGAAGATTTTTTTAAGTAATACCTTTTTCTTTGAGAGATCATTACCCCTTGCGATATTTGCAGCATCAGCTGCTTCTATAACCCATGTTCTCATGGGTCCGAGCCAAGCATTTTGCGTTTGTTCAAATGTATTAATTTTTTCTTCGAATGTCTTTTTTTGAGATAACAATTCAGCCTTCTTATTTAAGTAAGTATTGCGGTCAATAATCTGATCAAGATATGAATCTAAAAGGCGCTGGAGCTTTAGGTTTATAGCTTCAACCTCAATTTTTTTCATTTGAACAAACGCAGCACAGGATTGGGAAGAATCTTTTTCTTCTATTTTTAGATTATTTAAAATTTTATATTTCCAATCCTGTGGTAAAGAAACTTTTTGAATTAAATCTGATAATTGGCTGTTTAAGGCTTCTTCACGGATATAACTTTGTCTGCAATCCTGAATCTGGGACTTTTTAGAACAACGGTAATAAATGTAGGTAGCGGAATGATTGGTTTCCTTATAAAACTTTGTCTTAATTTCAGCTGTTATCATCATTCCGCATTCGCCACAGTGAAGAAGCCTGGTAAAAGCCTTTGGAATTCTGCCGTTTTCCTTGATATGAACAGGCTTACTTCTGTCTTTTAACACCATTTGCACCTTATCAAAAAGTTTCTTTGAAATGATTGGTTTGTGGATTCCCTCATGCAATTCACCACTGAATCTAAAAAGTCCCGTATAGATCGGATCTGAAAGAATGTATTTAATTCTGTCCCTTTTAAGTTTTTTATTACCTCTTGAGAAAATACCATTTCGAGCCAAAAAGTTTGAAATATCTTCAAGTCTTGATTCATTTTGGGAATAAATACCAAAGGCAAGAGCTAAAATTGGACCTTTTTTCTTATCAATATCGATTTTCTTGGTTAATTTATTATTTAAATAGCCAATTGGAGCAATTCCGGGGCGCTCACCCCTTCTAACTTTTTGGCGAAGTCCTCTTTTGGTATTTTCAGAGAGGGAATCCACATAATATTTGCTTTGCCCAAACGCCAAATTAAGAATAAACTTTCCCTGGGGTGTGGGCTCAAACCAGAATGTCGGGAATTTGAGAAATCTGATTTTACCTGTATCAATTAGATATATTATTCTTCCTCCATCAACACTATTGCGAGCAAGTCTGTCCGGATTCCAAGCTAAAATACCGGAAGCTTGACCTTTTTCAATTTTCTCAATCATTGAATTGAAAATAGGTCTTCCAGGTATTTTGGCTGATTGTTTTTCAATAAATTCCTCTTGAATTGAAATACCTTCTTTAGTAGCAAATTCACGAATTTCAATAAGCTGATCTTCAATAGACCGCACTTGTTTATCTTCTACGTCTGTAGACTTGCGAGCATATAAAAAGAATTTTTGAGGGATACTAATAGTTTGCATAATTTAAACGGCCGCTCCGGTGTACTCAAACCCTTGCGGATCTGTCCGAAACGGCCGTTAAAAAACCGCAAGATTGTTTGAGTACATCCTTAATATATAGAGTAGGAAAATATTATCAAGATGATTGTCTAAAACAAACTGTGGCAAAAATTCTTTTTCGTTTGGGCAAAGTTCCCTCTGCGGCCGGAGAGGGATTTTTTATATCGCAAGGGGTCACTTAAATCTTCGGCTCTTTTTTCTTCCCAACAAAAAAGTACGTGGTGAGGCGCTAAATCCATGGGCCGCCCTGCGGGCGGCCCCGACAAGTCGGAACTTGGTACAAGTCCAAAACACGGCTCGGAATCACTTCATCAATAATGCCTAATAAATAATGTAGCAAGAAAAAGAGGTATGAGGGGAAAATGAATTGCTACATTACAACAAATGTTGCTCACCCCGCCTGACGGCGGGGTTTCCACCAGAGGAGGACAGGCGCATTGTATTAGCTCACCCGCTTCGCGGGTTCGCTTCTTCAATCTTCTTTTGAGAAATTTTCGCCGCTTTATTTACCAAAATCATATTATTGAACAAATAAATATATATTTCATTCAAACGAACAAACTAATTGCTCAATAGATTTTATTTATTTGTTTATGATCAACTATCTACTCAAAAAACCAGTCCCAAGTAGGGTTTTCTACCTCTAAAATTTTACTTTTGAACATTTTATAAACTCCATCTTCTTTGATAGTTTGCCAGATTCCTTCGTAAAAGTGCATTTCTGCTTCCCCGTCCACCCAGTTTTTAGTTGAGAATTTCACAAAGGCGGTATCGTTAGTATTTTCAAATTTCTCGGACTTGATAACGTCAACATCTAATATATCGGTAAATCGATTTGTCCATTCTTCGAAGTTGGTTTTTTTAAGGTACTCTTCACTTAACAAGTTAAAGCCGTCTTCCATTCTCCTGGCTTTGAGATACGTATAAAAAGCTTTGACTGCTTCTTCCGGCGAAACAGATGGGTCAACTTCGATTTTTGTAATATTCTGGTCGGTAAAATCAGGTATTACCGTTTTTGCCCAGTCTGCATTGATAAATAGTGACAATCCGGCAAGACTAATGGTATTAATTCCAACTACACTACCGCATTGATCTACTAGCGGGCCACCACTCATGCCTTTAACAAGGCTAATATCGGTTTGAATGTAGCCAATGGGCATTTGCTTGGACTTTCTAAAATCAATAAACCTTCCCTTAAGAGTTGTTGCCTTGCCGGTTAAATCCGTTCCCAAAGCATAGCCAGTGGCAACAAGTGGCTCATCTGCGCGAAATGCGATTCTATCCGGTAGCGGCAACACTAGATCGTGGTGTGGTTTTTCGGTAAACAGAATCGCCAAGTCAACCTCTTTATTTCCGAGAATTTTCACTGGTGTTACAAAATTACCATCAGGAAAAATAATCTTCGGACTAGGCTCATCGGCGATAACATGGAAGTTGGTTATCACTTGGTCGGGAGCAACAAAAAAGCCTGTCCCCTCCGAATAACCGCCAACCACGCGAACGACTGAATTTATCATTTTATCCCGCACCCCAAATGAACAAAGGAACTTACCGATATAGCCATATTGGTTGGTCAAATAATCAGCAATCACAAAAAGCGAAGCAACTAGATAAATGAAGATTCCGAGAATAAAAATTGACTTTAAAAAGTTTTTAAGACTTTTGAAGGGAAAAATAAATGTTTCAAAAATCAGGCCGATAAAGGCAAATATAAACTTGATTAAAAACTTAACCAGATAATAAGCGGTATAGGTAACAAGTTTTATAGGAAAAAGATACAAGGGAAAAAGAAGGCGCTTGAAATAAGCGCCTAGCCCTTTAAGAAGTGTACTCGATCTCTCTTTAATCTTCTTCGCCAACCTATCAAATTGTCTTTCAAGTATATTTATCATGCTTAGTCTCTAGATGGCAGCATAATTTGCAAATCTTTATGTATACTGGCTGATAAATTTTGATCAAAATTATAAATATTTCCAACAATAAAAGTTGTATGTGTCATTGGAATATCAGTCTTAAACCCAGTAAGGCAAGACAAACAATAAAGTATTAAACAGGGTTCGTCGTTACATATTTTTCTAATCATAGCTAAGTTATTTTGATAAAATTGGCTAAGCAAAGCATTCAGAAAAGCTAGAGCTGATTGTTCATCTTTACTGTCAAGGATCAAATCGTCTCCTAATATGATTTGTTCAAGTGATAAAGCCATGGTTGGAATACCAACAGAATTTTGCGTTTTTCTCAGTTGTTTTAAGGCTTTTCTAATATTCTTTTCTAGAGACTTCATCGAATATGGTCTTTTACACTCGATGTTATAAGTAAAGTTAGTTGTTGAAAGCTGTAAATCCGGATTGGATCTTCCAAGCTTAACTCGTAGATTCCTAGCATAGAAAAAAGAAAATAAACTAAGTTCAAAAGTTGTATCCCTAGCTTGCGTGTTATTGATATCTTCCTCTGAAAGTAGGTAGGTTCCCTTAGCCAAATGTGTTAGTTTCACTTTTAGGATGTTATTATCTATTTTGGTATTTTGAAGAGCGTCGATTATCTTGCATATCTCAAGTACATAGAACTGGCTATAGTAATACTTCGCTTTATTTTTCTGGATTAACACATGAAACTTGTCTTTATCCAGATTTCTCGATTTTTCGATTTCTCCTAAATATTTAAAATATTTACTTATCCTATTAGAATCATCGAAATTTAGCCCAAGATTGCTATACAAATCCTTGATTTTCTTCTTATAAAGTAATAAGTCTGAATACTTATATTTATTCATTTTTCGCACCTTAAGCTACTTTTCGTTGTTAATCCATCCCTTTGTAAAAGCTACCTGCCAATCATCAGGCACGGGAGTTAATGATTCGTAGCCTGATTGAGTTAAAAGCAATTGATACTTTATTACTAGCTTCTCTATTTGACCAATCGCTTCTTTTATTTTCGTGTAGCTGATGTTAGAGGTAAACTTACCGCTATTGTCTTTGTGCCCAACTTGTTTATGGCGAAATTCTTTAATTTCCTTTGTGGAATCCTTTAAGCTTTGTATATCTTCACATACAAGATTGAGGTCAAGATTATCTCCCTTTCCGAATTCTTCTTCAAAAGTTGAAGACGACAACGCATTGGAGCCTTGTGAAACCCACCAGCTTTTAGTAATAACTCTATGATTAGTCAATAAATCCTTAAGTAAGTTTATTAGACTAAGTGATCGTGTATCCTCATCTATCTGATGCCAAATTTTTGAAACAATAAAGTAAGTATAGTTCAGTTTATAATGCTCCCAAAAAGAACTAATATTTTGTTGCACAAATGGGTTTGCTCTAATTATTTTTTCTAATTCCTCGGCCTGGTACTTGCTATAAAGTAAATCTTCAACATCGCCAGTAATTACTTCAATTTCTTTTTGCCACTTTTTTACTTTGTCCATAGCTAGAATTTGCTTCTTAAAACCCGCATTTGTCCATAATCCAAGCTAACAATTTGATCGTATCTCTTTTTAAATATTTCCCTTAAGCTTTCGTTTCTGTCTAATTCTTCTTCGTAATCTTTGAGTGCACTTTTTGTATATTCATAAAAATCTGGAATGTTTAAGAAAAGAATTTCTTCATTTTCAGTTTTAACCTTTTTTAGGAAGTAACTATCTTGAAAATTCATATCAATGGCCAATGCTTTGGGAGACCATTGATGAGATAAACCATGCCTAAAAACGGTATAAAATAGTTTAGAGAAGTTTCAATCCTTGAAACTATCAAAATATTTAGAAAAATACTCGGTTAAAAAGTCAGCCACAGTATCGCTATTTGTATCTTTTCCTTTGTAATAACCTGAGCACATCTCAATAACAGACAATATCGTCAGACAGGCAGTAAAGTTTAGACCGCCCTTAAAACGAGTGTCACCGGCTTGTTTAAGTTTTGATACTGACAAACAACTCTCTAAGTCGTCGCAGAAAAATTCCCATATGTGTTGTTTGAAAACATCCTTGTGTAATGTCATAAGACTTTATTTTGTTGGAACTTTTAGGGCTGTTATTTTAATCGTTATCTCTTGGGTCGTACTTATTTTTAGGCTATCATCTAACACCGTTTGCTCCGGATTATCGTTTAGATTATCAAGGTTGCCTCCAATTCGCTCTAAAATTCTTTTCAATAAAAAATACTCCTCTGTCGGTAAACCATAAACATTATTAAAAATACAATGCGAAAGCCTTTCCACTAACCTATAATTACTAAAATGAACTTTATTTTCAAACCTTTGTATTGTGAATTCGGATAACTCAGACATTACATTAGCAAATGTCTCTACTATAGCCAGACTCGCAAACATATCAGTGCTCTCGGTATACGGTTCAAAGGGTTTTTCAGGTACACCAACCAGTCCGAATTGTTGTGCAAGCTCGGAAATAACTGCATCCAAATCTGAGGGTTTTGTTGAATTAAATCTAATACGAATATTTGTATTTTCGAATAGATAGAACCATTTATTGATAAGCGTTTGCCTTTTCAAAGCATAAATAAGTTTTGCAATTTTTTGCAATGTCATTTTAGCGCTTCCCTCTATTTTAAAATCTATTTGATACCAATTATTGAGTTTATTTAAAGTTGCCATATTATCTTCAGTTTCGTTTTCCCTCTACAATATTAATTTCCTCCGGTGTTAGGCCGTAGAGTTTATAAACCAACTGATCTATTTGTTGTTCATAGTCTTTAACTTTTGCCTGTTTCTCTGAACTGGCGAGATAATCACTTGTGTTTGTATTAGTAAGAATCTTGTCAACTATTTCGATAAATGGTTTCTGATTAAGAATAGAGGTTGTTTTGATCGGAATTTCAGATAATGGTTTTGCATAAAGTTCAAGACTATCACCTTTTCTTTTTCCACGATAATATAACCAACAGTAATATAATTTTGAATTTAAGAGTGCTAAGACATATTTTAAAGATATATCATTAAACTTTTTAGTTATAAAATATACGTCCTTACTAGCAAAATATTCATCTTTACTATAAGCAAAAACATTAATAATAGATCTTTGGGGACAAATTATTTTTTCCGAAACGAAAATTTGTTTATTTTTGGCTACAAAAACAACCCACCACTTACCTAGCTTTAATGCAGCCTGAATTTCACCTCTATCTGACGCTCTATTATTTATTAATGTATTATATTTCTTCAAATGCTGAAAGATATTTGGATACTCTTTAATGTTAAGATCTCTTGTTGCATATATTAAGAACTTATCTGTTTCTTTCGGAATGTAATATTGTTTTATGTCTGAATTTTTAAACCACGGTTTAATAATTTGATTTTCTTTATTATTAAGCCCAATTTTACTTAACTCATCTTTATTCAATATATATACGCCGTTATTTAAATGGTTTTTCCCAATCAAACTTTTTTCAATATGTTTATTTGTAACTTTATCTATACCTGTTTGAATACCAGAATCAATATTACAAATATTACCTAATAGCCAGTTATTTATTTTTAATTTCTCAAATATCTTGTTCATATAATTATCATCTTTTCCAGCGCCTTCTAATCTTATATAACATTCATCGCCATCATAAATATCACTTTGCTTAACTTTATAATAATTTGTATTTGATGCTTTAGAAGTTAAAATTTGTTGTAATAAATCATGCGTAGCTAATCCTTTTTGTTGGGTCACACAGGTATATACTGAAGTATAATCAGCAATTTTTTTAGTAAAAATAATTATCATATTATGTTGGCCCATTGCTGATTCAAATATTTTTAATTCATTAAAATTGATCATTTTATTTAATATACTTCTTGTTTTTAAATCTCTCCTAAGTTTATCTGCATTTGTTGCAGTTATGAAATAGTTTGTAGTGATAAAAGAACTAACTCCATTCTCATTTAATAAATCAAGTGCTAAATGAATAAAAAAATAATACATATCCATTCTTTTTTGGTAATATTTTTTATATGTTGACTTTTTAATTTCTTGAAATAACTCTTTTTTACGTTTTTCTCCAACATATGGTGGATTAGCAATAATGATATTAAATCCATCTTTTATTCCAAACATCCATTCCGGATCAAACCATTCTGCTGATTTATGTGAGAAGGGTTCCCAGCTAGAAAGTTTATGAGTAAGTTCAGCTTTAAATAAACTCATGTACCCATGTTCTGAAACCAAGTCAAAAATTAATTGTTTTTGAGTTTCTATAAATTCCGATTTAAGTTGTTCACGCTCTATTCCAGATGCTGTGAAATATTGTTCACGAATAGCTTTCAATTCTTCAATTTTTTCTCTATCATCGAACATTTCCGTTTGTTTTGGTTTATCCGAAGAATTATTTAGTTGAGGTAATCCAATTAAACTATTTGCAGTTACGAATTTAAAATCTAGATTCGGTAAAGGTTCGATTCCTCTATTATCAGATGAATCATCTACTTTTTGATCAACAACAAGAGTTAAGAAACATCTTAATCTTGAGATTTCTGTAGCGATTGGCTGGATATCTATACCGTAAATATTTTCTCTTATAATTCCCAATTTTCTTATATAATCAAAATTTTGATTTTCAAATTCGCGTTGTATTATTCTTCTAATTTCAGGAGAAGTTTTTAATTGTTGTTTTTTAAACCACAATTTTCCATCCGGATCTATTTGTTGTAATATAAAAACGATCTTTTGAAGAGCACCTATTGGAAAAGCTCCTGAACCACAAGCAGGATCAAGCAATTTGAGACTCTCAAGAGAGTTTATAATTTGCTCTTTTTCTTCTAAGGAATAGGTGAAATTTGAATCATCTACTAAATCATAAGTTATCATTGCCTTTAGTTTATTTTCTTTAACTTTAGTTTGTTGTTTTAAATACAAAAGAATACTTTCATCCACCATATAATCTACGATCACACGAGGTGTATAATAGCTTCCGGTGCTCTTCCGAGCTGACTCGCCAGTTTCTGGGTTAATTTCAGCAAGTAAATTTTCAAAAATTCTCCCTAACATCTCCGGATCAATGGAAAGCTCTTCATCATAGCTTGTGTTTTCATCAATAGTGAAATTGTATGTTTCAAGAATTTTAAAAAAGTCCTTAAACCAATTATCAGGAATTACTAGAGTATTGCGATATTGTGATTGATAATCTCCATTATTGCGTTTGTAGAAGTCATCATTTTGTGGATAAAATAAACCACCATTAAGATACGGTACAGAAGAAAATGAGTTTTTGGAAAAATCATCAATTCGGGATTTAACCGGTTTATTTAGAACTTCAAAAAAGATCGGTTCCAGAATCGTATGATAAAAATTTTCATTACTCTTAACTGCTTCTAAAGATAACAATTCTTTAGGTATTAAAGATAGTCCGACTTGGCTTTTTTTCTCTCGCAAAAACCAACAGAATAATATTCTTCCGATAAGTCGGACAGCAAATTCTAAACACGCTTGTGACTTATCAATTATAGAAGGTAATTTTAATAATGATTTAAAATCAGTTTTCTTTTTCCCGATATTGATTGTTCCTCCAACTAACTTTATAAATAATAGTGAAATTTCTTTATAAAATTCTTTATTGACTACTTCGATTGAAAATCTCTTTTTGAGATCATTAAAATCCATTATTTTATCTTTACTTATGAGAAATTTGGTTGGGGTATTTACTTTTGCGTCTGGACCTAGGAAGAAAGAGAATCTTCTTGGATTAGAAAATTCTTTTTCAATTTTTGTTCCTGATTCCCATTTTGATCCAAATGTAATTAACGAAAAGCGGTAATTTAATGATTTTTTATTTTTAAAGATTATAAGAGCTCTATGCACTCCATAATCTTTAATCAATGCGAATGATTCTTTTGATAAAGTTACTCTTGGATCATGTTCATTTTCATGTTCCAACTCATAGAGGTTTAAATCTAATGCCTCGCTTTTCCCAATTTTTGTGATCTTTCTAATAAGTGAGTAAGTTCTATTTGGGATAATTTCTTCAGTTTTAATTACTGTATCGGGGATGAACCATTTTAAGAAAGTTTCAAAATCAATTCGATCATATGGTTTCTTAAAATCAATCATAGCTCCTCAGCTAGAATCAGTGATTCTTCACCTTCTTCTATTGAATCAGCTTCCTGAATAATTTTTTGAAGGTAATCGTGTGGTACTTCGTTGATTAAAGCCTTAACCTCTTCATATAAGTTTTCTTTTCTTATAGCTCTAATAGTTTTTGCAAATTTCGCTGGTAAGTCTCCTAATTCATTTAAAACATATTCAAGATCTTCAAAATAATCTTTATGATCAGGTACGAGTTCTTTTAGTAAATGCACTTTCTCTATTGCTTCTATCAATCCTCTATCTTTAGGAATCTCTGATTTTCTAATAAACAAGTTATTTTTCGTATATTCATATATGCTAAAAAATGTGTCCGATATCTTTTGGGGAATTTCACTACTATCCGATTCAAAAAGTCTTAGTGCTTCAGCTGCTGTAATTGCGAGCGTTTCTTTATCTGATATTCCAAGTTTGAAAGCATAGTCCATTCCTTTCTTTCCAAAAACCAACACACCTCGTTCTATAAATGATTTCAGTCTTTTTATTTTTGTTCTCATTGGAATTTTATGCGCTTCTTTTAGTTCGGGGGAATCCTTTAGTGAAAGTATTAAATTTTTATATTTTGTATCCCAGGACATATCCTCTGTTCTATTCATTTCATCATTAAATTTCTCATCATATGATTTCACTAGTTCATCAACAGAAAGATATTTAGTGTCATCTCCAAGAAGAGCTTTTATTATGTCTATTTTTAGAGTTGAGATACGGCGAATTCCAGTTTCTTCCTCGCCAGTAGGTGAAGGGAAGAAATTATATATATGCAGTTCATCATAAACCTTTTTATTTACACGATTTATTCTTCCTACTCTTTGAATGACTCTTGTCGGATTATAGGGGATATCATAGTTGAAGATAATTCCAGCATTGTGAAGATTATACCCTTCAGAAATAGCATCCGTAGCTATAAGAATGTCGAAGTTATTTTTCTGATTAATGTATCCTGCATCAAAATTTTCTCTAATGATATTTCTATTTTCTACAGTTGAATCTTCTGATGAATATTTAAATATTCTAAAATAATCTTTAATTAGACTATATAGATAATTTACTGTATCTGAATATATACTAAATATTACTAATTTCCTTTTGGGATTTTCATTCAGATTGTTAGTAATTAATTCTTTTATTTTTGCAACCTTCGGATCTGTAGACGGATCAAAGTTTTTCCACATTGATTGAATCTGAATCAATATATTCATATCGGAGTAAAGGTCATTAACATAATTAGGTTCAAGATCTGCTGTATTTACCAATTCAAATCCTTTTTCCCCTAAATCACCGTAAATCTCGCTTATTTTTTGCCAAATTTCATCACCGTCTTCGTCAGGAAAATCGTCGATGTCAGGTAGGTCGCCCTTTTTATAAATCGGTACAAATCCTCGCTTATACCACTCTTCAATTCTTTTGTGCGACAAGATCATTTTATCTAAAGTCTTTCTGAAAGCCTCAATAGAACTTTCAAATCTGTGGACAAGAAGCCTTTTCATAAACTGAGCTAAAAACTTTTGAGAGTTTTTAATAAGTCTTGAATCTATATTTAATCTTTTAGCTACTTCTTCTAACTTTTTGTCGTCTTTGATATATCCAACAACGTTATACCTTGCTCCTTTAAATCCATATTCTTTCTCACCTGGTACTATAAACTGAAGAGTTTTTACATATAAATCATTTAATTTACCAAAGTCATACTCAATATGTTTTGGAGGTTTAACTACTGGAAATTCTATTCCCTGAAGTTTTAGATCATCGTTATACACTTTTATATTTTGCAGGTCTAATCTTGAACGCCTAATTAGTAACGGACTAATAAGATCTCTAATTTGAGCTGCTAATGTATTTATTTCATTTTTTATTTCTTGGCCGTCTTCGTCTACTTTTTTCAGTTTTTTAATACGATTGTAATGTTTTACTAATTCCTTAAATCTCAAACTGAGATTGTCTATAGTTTGAATGGTAGATTTTGCCGGAATCTGAAATAGTTTTACTAAAGCAAAAATATCTTTAGGATTATTATTAAAAGGAGTCGCAGTAAGAAGTATTACTTTATTACCTTTACATAACCTATGTAGATTGGCATAAATTGATTTTTCTTCATTTCTAAACTTGTGAGCTTCATCAACAATAATAAGTCGTGGATGTCCGTCGTTGTTTTCATTAATTGCGTTAAGTACAGATCCAGACCCATAAACTTTTGCATCAAACCTAAATTCAAACCTATAATCTTCCCATTGTTGTTTCAAATGAGGAGGAGTAATGATTATAGTTTGTAGATCTAGATTTTTTGCTATGCAAGAGGCGACTATACTTTTACCCAATCCTACTACATCGGCAACTATTGCCCCGCCATGTTTATTAATTATATTCAAAGCCTGGCGAATTGCATCAACCTGATAACGTAAGTTTATCTTGTCTTTAGTAATTTTAGCCGGGGTAATAATATCTTTGTCCTCAATCAACGAAAAATATTCGTCTAATACTCTCAAATAAATATGATATGGTTTAGGAAGCTGATTAACCCAGACTTTATTTAAAACTTCCTTTTCAAAAATTGGTAAGTTTTCCTTATCGACTAAAGGAATAGATGTTTCCCATAGTTCAAAAAACTTACTCTTATATAAATTGTAATAATCATTTTCTTTAAATATTTCATTATCTTCATTTTGACCTCTTAGACCTGATAAAGTAAGATTACTAGAACCTTTAATAACTGAACCTAAATATATTCCATTTTGATTATTATTAGCAGAATTTTCAAATACATAAACTTTGGAATGATCAGGATCAACAGTTTTCCTGATTTCTAGAGATCCATCAAGAATTTTTTGTTTAAATACTTGGTATGCTTCGACCGTTTCCTTATTGTCAACTTCATTTACATCGTTGAAAACTTTGACTAAAGACTCATAATACTCTTTTCGTACTATACTTTTCGGTTTATGATTAAGATTATTGTAAGAAAGTTCGTTAATTATCCCGCCTAAACCTCTCTGAATATCTTTGCCCACAAGTATCTTTAGGTTCTTATTTTTGAGATTCTTATAAATCTCTTTATAACCTGAGAAGAAAAAGTAGCCTGTTCTGAAAAATAAATTATCGGCAAATGGAATAATGTTATTGATTACATCGGCCATTTTAATTGTTTTGTTATCGATTATTTGCATAAGCTGATTTTATCACTTTAGATTGGTATAAACGAGGATAAGCTAAAAGACGACAAGTCGGAAAACAATCTTTGAAAATTAAGTGAGATTACTTAATCCACTTCGCAAAACTTAATTTATACATAGACTCAAGAAAATCTGACCCTGCGTACCCTGCGAGAAAAGCCAATTTCCAACTTGTTTCGACAAGGATTCCGGAAATCATACCTAAAACTGCTGCGGTAAATACAGTAACCCAGAAATAGAATGGTTTGTATTCCCATTTCTTTTGTTGAAATGACTGTGATTTAACAAGACCAACTAAAGCTCTTAGTAACCCACCTGCCATTCCGGATAATAAAAAGATTGTCCACTCGGGCATAAGTTCACCTCCAAACTATTTAAAGGCGATAAATAATCCAATAATGACAATAATAAGGCCAATAAAGAATTTAAAAGTAAGAGTTTCGCCAAGTAAAAAATAACCAGCTATTCCTCCAAAAAGTGGAATGAGTGCCCAAAACATATTAATCTGCCAAATTGGTAAATATGTAAAAGATTTAACTAATAAATAGTAACCGACTGCATTGGTAATTCCCGCTAAAATTAATAAATATAAATTTTGTTTGTGACTTAAAATATCTTGAAAAGATTTGGAGAATATAAAAAAAGGCAATATTACTAACCAGAGAACTGCTACTTGAATAATTATTGTTGCAAAAGGATTAAATCCTGCTTTTTTAAGAATGGGATTTCCAACAGCATATGCAAGCATTGAAATTGTCATTAAAATTATTCCAATTACTGTTTTATCCATAAAATTAGTTTCTTTTAATATCTATTGTTTTCTTCTTTTAATGAATTCATAAGTAGTTGACAGGAAAACACCCAAAAATACAAGACTACCACCAAATACAAATCCGTGAGTTAAAGCTCCGCTTAATAACAATATTTCTAATATAGCTGTAAAAATTGGCTGCAAATAGGAAATAATGCTTGTAGTTAATGCACTAAGTTTACTAAGTGCATACTGATATAGATAAAAATTAATTAAGGTTCCAAAAATTCCGATGAATAGGACTGCATATAAATTAGTTGAGGTGAGAATGACTGGTTCTTTCAAAATTAAATTTCCATATATTAAAATCGGAATTGAGAAAATAGCCGAAACAATTATTGAAATACCTGTCGTATCAAATGCAGTAAAAATTTTTAGAAGTCTCTTAGTCCATAAAAGATAAGCTGTTGAACATATAACAGCAACAAATATAACAACATTCCCGATAAATCCCCCGCTTAGAGTTGACTCTTTTTCAATTCTGGAAAGATTTATAATAATTAAAATACCAATTAAGCCTAATATTACCCCTAGTAATCTGCCGAATTTATATTTTTCAGTCTTGAAATAAACTCCATATAAAATTATTAATATAGGAGCAAGTGAATATAACAAATGACTGGCTGAAGCACTTGTATATTTAATGCCGAATGAAAATAAGGACATATTCAACATAAAGAGAATTGAGACTTTTAAAAGTTCAGGAAAATGGGTATGCGTCCAAATTCTTTTTTTTATAAAAAATGGGAATATTATAATTGCCGGAATAATTAATCTTAAAAAAAGTAAAGTAAAGGGATTTATTTCATTTACTATTGAACGATTGAATATTACGGAAAACGACCAAAAAACAGTAGCGATGAGTAAAGCCAGAATGGCATTTAATTTTTCATTCATTATCAAAAAATAGAGATGAATTTTTCCGGTATTTTTAAGTGATTAATTAGGTTTCATTTAATCATCATCTTCCAATAAGTTTATTTTATTTCTCTTTGCCTGGTTTTGAGCGCTTAATAGTTCCTGCTGGTAAATAAAGGGTTTTCTTTTTTCGTAGATTGTTACTTTTGCAAGTCCTCTTTTAACTAATTCTATAGCTAGATTTTTATCATTAATAATCACATAAGCCAGTATTCTTCCGAATCTGTCTGATTTATAAGAGTCGTATTCAAGATTTACTTTCCTACCTTCAATAAGATTTTTAGTATATTCAGTTGCCTGTTCTTCATACTTTTCATTGTTATTTGGAGCATTTACTCCGACAAGTCGGACTATTTGGCTATTATTTAATTCAATTGTATCTCCGTCAATTACTCTTTTAACTTTGGCTTCTTTGGGAAATTCTAAAACTTGGTTATTTACTATTACTGGCTCATTTTCGATAGTATCTTTAATTTGTTTTTCATATTTAGTACCAACAAGAAAAGACGACAAAGAAAGTAAAACAGCAAGAGGAACTAAAACATATTTGTTTTTGGATGATTTTTGATTTGTTTGATTTTTCTTTTTCATAATAGACTGTATTTAGTATATTTGCTTTTGCCTTCTTTTTTAAGTCTTCCGTTATTAACAAGCTGTGAAAGATAAGTTGTTGCTGTACTTTGGGAAACATGGAGTAAATCTCGAATATCAAGATTATTAAATTTAGAATTATTTGAAGCAAACGATAAAATTTTATCAAGAGAAGCAGCTACTCTTTCAGCTTTTACTCTATTTGCAAGATTTCTTCTGTCTGTCTGTTCTCTTAATAACCTGTCTTGAATTTGTTTATCTACTTCTTCCTGATTAACAACCGGAACTTCTTTAACTACTTCCTTTATTACTTCAACTGGCTTTTCAACTATTTTCTCAATGACCTTTTCTATAACTTGAGGTGGAGGGGGAGTTGGATTAGTTTGATTACTAGAATCTGTTTGCTGTTGAACTTGCGGTGGTGGATTAGGTTGTTGAGGTGCTAGTTGTGTTTGTTGGACAGTTTCTTGAGGATTATCTTTGATTTCAAAAAGATCTTCAGGAATATTTGCTCTATCGTCATGAGTTTCTTTAATCAGATCACCAAAAGAAAAAGGCTTAACTGATTCAGAAGTTTGAGGCTGGATTTCAGGCTTATTCTCTTGATGAAGCAGCTCTCCAAATGATTTTTGATTATTTTCTGATAATTTTTCATCGGCCAATGGTGCTTCTTTTGGACTTTCCAGAGGCTCCGGTTTGATTTCGGCCGATGAAGTTGAGTTTTGTTCAGTATTAATATTAGAAGCATTGTCTGATGAACTGGATTGCACTTGGGAAGCTTGATTATCTGGTGGCTTGATATCTGCATCATCCTTCGATAAAACTTCCTCCTTCACTAAAGTTTCGGCGGATAAATCGACAATCGGATCAATTTTTTCAGGAACTGTTTCAACTGGTTTTTCTTCGGCCACGACGATATTTTCTGTTTGAGCTGATGCTGTAGCTTCGCCTTGATTATCGGCCAATTCCGGAATTTCCTGCTTTTGTATTTCAGTTGAATTTGATTCTTCTAAAACTTCTTTTTTAGTTTCATTAGCCAATTTGGGAGAATCTGGCCGTTGCTCTTCTGAAGTTTGAGATTGATCTAAACTGGCTGATTCCGTTGATTCTTTTTCATCGGCCAAAATGGGCGGTTCTGGCCGATGGGCACTTGATGACGCTTCGGATTGATCGGATAAATCTGGAGTTGGAACTTGAACTGGTGGAGTTAAGGTTGATGAATCAACCGGAGGAATAGTCTGATCGGTCACTGGCTGGGACTGGTTATCGGCCATATTTAAATCAGCATAGCATAATTTATTTTCATCGGCCAAAATGGGCGAAATTGGCCAAGTCTTAAATATGGCGGCTTCCGCTATCCCTCGCCCCCTCTGGATATAACCTCCCTAAAAGGAGAGCCGCCGACAAAGAAACTATTAAACCTAAATAGCAGATTGAAGAGGCGGCTCGACT
>Ga0155407_114_pt3 | contig 42533 bp, 47 predicted proteins | sample RifCSPhighO2_02_FD_106375 | JGI IMG/M metagenome (GOLD analysis project Ga0155407, IMG submission 106375) | Candidatus Gottesmanbacteria bacterium RIFCSPHIGHO2_02_FULL_39_14
GCCGCTCCTGGCCGTTCTGGTAGATGCCGATCCTTTCGCTACAAACTTTTTCGCCGCCTCAACTTGACTATTTATCAGTAAAAAAGAAATAAGCCAAAGAATTATTGTTATTATTAATCGCATATTTTTCAATTTTATCTCGATATGATAATAAAAATCAAACAAACCAATATTGTTCCTACAGGAGTTACGCAGAACAGTGTCATCCTGAGCGTCAGCGAAGGATCTCTCGCGAATGCGAGATCTCAGACAAGCTGAGAGATTCTTCACGTCGCTACGCTCCGTTCAGAATGACAGTGCGTAAGCAGAGTTAATACTAGTCTTTAAAAAAAATTATCTCAAGTTATTGGACCAAACAAGCAATGACATTTATGAGTGGAAGCGCAAAGGACATAACGTTGGCATGCAGAGTCGGTTAGAGAAGATTGGTCGGTAGATTAATATTCCGGAAATGTCGGTCAAAGGTAAAAATTCCATCAAGATGATATTGCCGAAAATGAACGATGATTACTCCATCCGTAAAGGAAAGTTTATGGTCGGAAAACTTAAGTAGTTCCTGCCAAGCTTTTTCTCTAACAGCCGGTTCAACTTCTAATAAGCTGAGTTGATTTTCTTCAAGCAATCGGGTGATGTATTTATGAAAAGTGTAGGCAATATTTAAGCGAAGATCATAAATAAGACGGGTATAAGCTTCATCCAGTACATAATCATTGGTGAAAAAGAGCGCCCGTTTGTTCTTTAAGGAATTAAAATAGCGTTTAGCCAATAAATGATTCTGATCGTTTTGTATCTCTAAGGCAAGAAAAGCTCCGGCATCGATAAAAATTTTCATCGGGAATAGATTTCGTCTATACTTTCTGACAAATTAACCTTTTTTTTACCCTTTATTTTTATTGCTCCGATCATTTTCTCCCACATAGAATACTCTCTTGATCTGACAGGTTTAATGGCGGCTAATATATTACCCAGACGGGTGGCAGCCGCATCGATTGTTTCCCGAATTAATTGCGAACGGGTAAAATCACTGATTTCAGTTACTTCATCTATAACTTTGACACTTCTGGGATCAAGATACAGCTGGTATCGTTTCATATATACATCATATAATAGGTGTATATTTATGTCAAATAACCGTTCACATTTAATTCGTAAATTGGTTTTTAATTTTTCTCTGGAGTATAATTACATCCTATAATATGAGTGTACCAGAGATGATAAATTTAGCACCAAGTGCTGATCAGGGTGCCGGTTTAAACCGTGATCAAAAGATCCAGAATGGAGAAATCGGTGGTGCAATTGAATTATGGAGCAATCCTGAAGGATTAGCCCCTCAAGATATTGTTTTTACTCTCGATAGGACTAATCCGATTACCGGAGATCCACAACAAGACACCTGGATCACGGATGAAACCCTTCGACAGAGTTACGCTGCAGCAGCTGCCAGAACGGATGAATTAAGAGGTCCAAATACACAATTTCAAGATACCAATGATCCAAAGGTAACGATACACGAAATAAGTCAAGAAGGACAAAAGTTACAAATTATCGGTAGATTAAGCCGATATTATGTATTATGGGGTCTTCCCGGTGTCGCCGAAGAATTATGGAAAAAAGGAATCAATGAGTTAAGAGAAAACAAAAGAACAGAGGTTCCGCTGGGAAATTCTACCCATAATATCCTGCTTGTCCGAAATAGCAAAACCAATGAAACAATGATGGTAATAATGGCAGTAACAGGACTGCATGGTTTTGCTGCTGGCAAACTAACTATTACTTGCGAACACCAACAGCATCCGGATAGACATAGTCGTCCCGTAGATGCCGTTGTTGACGGGTTCAAAAGAGAATTCGGAATTGAAATACCGGAAGAGAGAGTCCGTTTGCATAAGATCGCTGCTGAAACAAGATCAGCTTATGTTAGCACCATTCACATTGCAGATATGACTGATACGCTAACCGAAGAAGATGTGATTAGACAATGGGGTAACAAAGTCGACTGGCGTCAAGGTTCATCGCTGTTGTTTGTTCCGGTTAGCCAACTGGCAGAGTGGAAATCAGAAGATATACCATATGATATTTGGTCAAGAAAAGAGATTATCAGGCATTCTTTCCCTAGGACTTTGATGGATCAACAGGATTATAAACTTCATCATACCGGACCATTGAGAGTGCTGGCTGTACAGGAATATCTTAATTCTAAAAAAATGGACACTCTTCAGCTCGCAACCGGTGAATAAAAGAATTTTCTTATGGTTTCTCTTGAATCATTTTCATCTAGAAACTATAAATAATTCATACCTGATATACTAATTATAGTTATGTCTAAGAAAATTCTGATTATTATAGGAATTCTTATTCTGATTGTTATAGCCGGTTTATCTATCGGCCGTCTATTTAAAAAAGGCAAAGTTCAGCTTCTGGATTCTCAAATACCGGTCCCGTCTGTTACTCCGGTTGAGCTTGCTACCTGGGAAGACCAATCGGAGTTTGAGTTTAAGTATCCTAAAAATTTAAATCTTAATCCCCATCCTGAAGATGAAGAAAATTATGCTCATTTGGAATTAACCGGGGAAGGAAGTCAGGAGTCAATCATTCTCTGGACTAAAGATACCAAGTACCAAACTGTTGATGATTATGCTAAAGGCGCAAAAATAACCAATTATATCGGAAGTCAATTAGGAGACCTGCCGGCGGTTAAAGTTTTAGACGAGTCTGACAGTAATAATTTTTCCCTGTTAACCATAAGAGACGGATATCTTTACCAGATAGATGTCAAAAATATGGATCAGGAAATTTATAATATTATCGTCAATTCTTATCGTTTTACTGGCGATTCCGAAGAAGAACTTCCGGCAACTCAAAACTCCGCTCAGCCTCCCCCCATTTCAGAAGAAATCTATACCGAAGAAGAAGTCATTGAATAATGGACAGTTATTTTTTTGTTCTGGGCAGATACCCTTCATTATCAACTGCCGAAATATTATCTGTTTTAAGACTTCTTGGGATTAATTTTAATGTCACACACCAGTCATCGGAAATAACTACAATTACCGTCTCCCAAAAAATAAATCAGGGTCATATTATTAACACTCTGGGTGGTACCGTTAAAATAGGCCAAGTTTTTGGTCAAGCGTCATTTGATCAGGATGAGTCACAATTTCTTAAATATTTTGACTCACAATTTCTAAAAGAAAATCTTCTTCCGCCCAATGTAAACAAAATTCATTTCGCTATCAGTATTTATGATGCCGGAGCGGGTCCGAAAATTACGGATAAAATAAGCCAAAAATTAACTTTTTTAAATAAAAACCTGAAAGAGAAGTTGATGGAAGCCGGTTTTAAAGCCGGATTTTTAAGAATTAAAGGAAGATCAATCTCTTCAGTTTCATTTTATAAAAATCAACTTCTGAATAAAGGATTTGAATTGGTACTTCTTGTTGCTCCCGATAAAATAATTTTAGGTAAAACATTAAACATCCAGGATTTTAATTCCTTTGCCAAAAGAGATATAGAACGGCCGAAAAAAGATAAAAAATCGGGAATTCTACCGGTAAAATTAGCCAGAATGATGATTAATTTAGTTTCACCTAAATCCTCTTCCGTCCTTCTTGATCCCTTTTGCGGCTCGGGCACTATCCTGATGGAGGCAAGCCTTTTAGGAATTAAAAATATTATTGGTGCGGACATTGATGGAGCGGCAATATCCAATACAAAAACTAATTTAGACTGGCTTTTTAAGGAATTCAGGCTAAATCCGGATCAATATAAATTAACGTTAAAAGTTTCCGATATCCGTAATTTGGATAAAATATTAAGCCCGAATATCGCTGATGCTATTGTCACCGAGCCCTTTCTCGGCCCGCCACTCTATAAAACTGCGGACAAGTCAAAGTCTGAAAAACTAATTTCCCAGCTGACACCCCTCTATAAAGAAAGTTTTAATGTTTTCCGACGATTATTAAAAGAAAAGGGTCAAATTGTCATCATCTTTCCGGTATTTCATACGAAGGATAAAGATTATTTCATTGATAAGAAAATAATTGATTCCTCAGAATTCAAAATATTACAATCCCTTTTATATTCCAGTCCCGGCCAATTCGTTGGCAGACAAATTGTCCACTTGGTAAAATCTTAACATGTTCTTTTTCCAGGATGATATCGGCCTGTTAATTCAGCATGCCACTTATGATTTTTGGCGCTTTCTTTTTCTTCCCCAAGCCGAACACTTTGCTCCTCTTCTTCATGCCCTGACTTTTTTGGAATACCAATTATTTGGATTGAATTTTTACGGTTATTTTTTTGTCTCTCTTTTTTTTCACTTTATTAATTTATTTCTCCTTTACCGGATATTGAAAATGCTTCAGTTGCCTGAAAAACTCTCTCTTGCTGTCTCCATGCTGTTTTTTATCAACCTGACATTTGTTGAGCCGTTGTTATGGTTTTCCGCCCAGGGAGTCATTCTGGCTAATATTTTCATCGCATTGACTTTTTTTTTCTGGCTTAAAAAATCTTTACTTTTATATATTTTTCTTCTCGCCGCCTCATTTTCCTATTCGACCGGAGTAGGCTTGGGCATTATTTTCGGCCTTATAGGCTTAATTTATAAAAAATTTATCCCCGCTTACTTTATTCTTGGTATCTTATCGATCCTAGTCGGTCCGCTGGTAGCCACAAGCTCATTAGGGCAAATCACTCCTCAGTTTCCTAATCGCCTTTTGAATACGCTTCAGTTTTTAGCTTTCGTCATCGGCGGAGTCGGCAGGGGAGTCTTCGGAAGGTTATTTTTACCCGGCTTTGAACCCCGCCATTTCGAAATCGCTAAAACACTATTATCCTTTCTGCCGTTTGCGGCAATTTCTGCCCTGGTCTTTTCTCTGCAAAAATCCTCTGCCAATAAATTCCGTCAACTTTTATTTTCTTTGTCACTTTTGATTGTTTATCCTTATATCTGGGCCGGAGCGATCAGATACCAGTTCGGCATCAAGCAGGCATTATCCGAGAGATATGCCTATCCCTCTTTGTATTTTACCGTTATATTAATCGGAGTTATTTTAAATTATTTCTTTGCCAAAAAAATTCTCTCCTTTTATAAAATTATTATCGCTCTTATTTCTATTCTTCTTATTTTTCAAACTTTTAATTTTTATATAAAGGCCGTTGAATTCGAAAAACGCCCTCTTTTAACAAAAAAATATTTTTCTGATCTAAAGAAGAAATTAGAAAAAAATGACACCGTTCCTGATCTTCCTTTACCTTCATACATTAATCAGCCCCTTACCGTTTCCGATCTCCTTCCTCTTATATCCCCTCTCTAAACTTTTTGCTTTTGCCTTTCGTTTATCATATACTTAAGCCTCAATTAATGATCAAAGACGAAATCCAAAAATTAATTCATAAATATTTAAAAGACCATGATAAAGAAAAGGTCAATATTTTCCGTTACCTTCTCTCCCAGATAAAATATCGGGAAATCGATCTGAAAAAAGAGATAACTGATGAGCAAACGATTGCTGTTTTACAAAAAGAAGTAAAAAAAAGACAGGAAGCCATTGAACTTTTCCAAAAAGGCAACCGTCCTGATTTAGTCGCTGCCAATAAAAAAGAAATAGAAATTATTAATCAGTTTCTGCCCGCCCAACTATCCGATGAAGAAATTACCAAAATTATTGATGATATACTTAAAAAACAACCAGATCACCTGAATCCCGGGGAAATAATAGGTCAGGTTGTAGGTATAACCAAAGGCAGGGCATCCGGAGGTAAGATAGCCGAGTTAGTAAAAGAGAAAATAAAAAATGCCGGTTAAAAAAACATTAACCAGATCTAAATCAAAACAGAAAAAAAATTGGCGGGAAGGTTTACCCAAATTTTTTTTAATACCGAAAAACCTGATCATCATAGGACTTCTCATCCTGGTTCTTCTGTTTTGGTTGGGGAGAAATTATTTTATTGTGGCTTCCGTCAACGGACAGCCCATCTCCCGCTTTGAATTAAACAGCCGTCTTAATACTCAATTTGGCCAGGCAATTTTAGACCAACTCATCAATGAAAGACTGCTGCTCGGAGCTGCCCGTCAACAGGGTATTTTTATAACTGCCGAAGAAATCGAAAAACGTATCAAAGAGATCGAAAAAAGTCTTGATGGTAAAATGTCTCTTCGAGAGACTCTAAGTCTTCAAGGACTTACCCCTAATACCTTCCGCCGGCAACTTGAATTACAATTATCCATCGAAAAACTTTTTTCTGATAAAGCCACCGTTTCCGCCTCCGAAATTGATGACTATCTGGAAAATAATAAAAATCTCTTTCCGCAGGCTACAGACCCGGCAAAATTAAGACAGGAAGTGGAAGGATTTATCAAACAGCAGAAGATGGGTAAACTCTACGAAGAATGGTTCAATAATATTAAAAAAGATGCCAAAATCACCCGCCGTGTTTAAGACCATTTATGGAGAAAAAGACAACTGACTGGAAAAATTTCCTTCTCTATATACTGGCAATTGTCGGAGCTTTTTTAATACTCGCACTGTTTTTTTCTAAAGAAAAATCAATCCCGAACCAAACACAAAATGAATCAACCCAATCAGCATCAATGACCGGAAAATATAGTTCACCACCGGAAATGGGAATTGATACCAATAAGAAATATTCGGCTTCGGTCACCACCAATTACGGCAATTTTACCTTTGAGCTTTTTACCAAAGAAACGCCAATTACCGTTAATAATTTTGTCTTTCTCGCCAACGACGGTTTTTATAACGGTACTGTTTTTCACCGCATTATTAAAGGCTTCATGATTCAGGGAGGCGATCCTCAAGGAGATGGAACCGGTGGTCCCGGGTATTCCTTTGCTGATGAACCGATCAACAGGGATTATAAACGGGGTATTGTTGCCATGGCCAATAGCGGTCCGAATACCAACGGCAGCCAGTTTTTCATCATGCATCAGGATAACAACCTGCCCAAAAATTATGTTATATTCGGCCAAATCACCAAAGGCATGGAAACCATCGACAAAATTGTCGAAGTAGAGGTTGAAACCAACAGTCAGGGTGAGCCATCCAAACCCAAAACCAAAGTCACCATCAACAACATTACAATTAACGAAAACTAAGTTAATCTCAAATGATTTGACACAATTTGTTATAATGGAAAAGACAATTTAGAAAAGCGTATGCCCCGACCAACCGTCGGGGTAGAACCGGAGTCACGATCCGGGAGCTGTCCCGCAAAATCGGGAACGGAAGTTGAACCGTAAAAATACAACAGTCGGTGTCGTCCCGAGCTACGGGACGGAGCCAACCAAAGAGTCCCGCCCTTTCTGGAGAAAGAGCGGGGAAGAAGGATGGGACCGCGGGAGGTCTTTTTTTAATGCCTCTCGTTCCTTATTCATTAGTCTATTGGACTAGTGGGTAAAGAATGAGAGGTTTTATTTTGGAAACAATGGTGGCTGTAGCTCAAAAGTAGAGCGTCCCGTTGTGGGCGGGAATGTAGCGGGAGCGTTACCCGTCAGCCACCCCTATGAAAAAATTTAATAATGGAAATTTAAAACTGGCTATCCAAAAAGAAGGGCGATTGACGCAAGATTCGCTTGCCTTTTTACGGCAAACGGGTCTTGAATTTGAAAGTTACCAAAAGCTTCTTTATTCTTCCTGCCGGAATTTCCCTTTAGAAATTCTTTACCTTCGGGATGATGATATTCCCAATTATGTTTCAACCGGTGTTGTAGATTTAGGTATTGCCGGTCAAAATATCCTCTCCGAGAAACGGGAGCCTGTTAAAAAACTATTAAATTTACGTTTCGGATTTTGTTCGCTGGTTATTGCCGTGCCCAAGGATTCCCCGATTAAAATATTGAGCGATCTCAATGGTAAAAGGATAGCCACATCTTATCCTAATTCTTCCAAAGTTTTCTTTAAGAAAAATAATATCCAAGCAGACTTAGTTCAAGTCAGAGGATCAGTTGAAATTACTCCCGCCATTGGCGTTGCTGATGCCATCATCGATCTTACTTCAACCGGCAGTACGCTTATCCTTCAAGATCTTCGTGTTTTAACAAAAATTTATGATTCTGAAGCGGTTTTAGTTGCTAATAATGATTTGTCGAAAAATAAAAAAAAATTAGTCAATAATATTATTACCCGTTTTAAAGGAGCTCTATCAGCTAAAAATTATAAATATATTAATCTTTCCGCAGAAGAAAAAATTTTACCGCGACTCAAGAAAATTATACCTGTATTAGGTTTTCAATATTTTTCATTCATTCCGCAAAAAGGGAAAGTATCAGTTACATCCGTAATAAAAGAAGATATTTTTTGGGAAACAATTGAGAAATTAAAAATTATGGGAATCAAAAGAATTTTAGTCTTACCTATTGAAAAAATGATTATATAAAAAAAATGATTAATCAACTTGTTAGAAAATCTATCCTAAAGATCGAGAAGATAAATTGGGGAAATATTCCTAATGACAAAGGAGCGCGATTATTATGGGGTGAAAATCCAATTGCTCCTATAGGAGCGGTAAATGCCATAAGAAATGAGGCAATCCGGGTCAATTTTTATCCCAGTCCGACGAAATTAATACTGAGGAAACTACTTGCAAAATATAACAAAGTCTCTCCTGAAAATATAATCATTACCAATGGTAGCGACGAGGCAATTGAACTGATTGCTAAAGTATTTATTTCTGAGAAAGACCAAGTAATCTTTCCTGTTCCTACTTTTCCGGTTTATAAATCAGCAAGTTTGATGATGGGTGCCAAAGTAAAGACAATACCTTTAAAGAAGGATTTTTCACTTGATATTAAGAAACTTTTCAAGCTTGTTAATAATAAAACAAAGATTATCTGGATTGCCAACCCGAACAATCCTACGGGTAATATTTTATTAAACCAAACAGAAATTCAGAGTCTAACAACCAAACTTGATTGTTTATTGGTTATTGATGAATGCTATTTTGAACTTGCCCAAGTTACCGCTGCAGGACTTGTTAACAATTATCCTAATATTGTTGTTATCCGAAGCTTTTCCAAAGTCTTCGGTTTAGCCGGTGCCCGTCTAGGCTACATTATAGCCAATAAAAAAACTGCTTCATATTTAAATCGTCTTCAGCTGGCAAACCAAGTCTTTAATGTTAATCGCTTTGCCCAAGCAGCTGCTCAGGAAATCTTGAAAAATCCAAAGATTGTGCGGCAATTAATAAATAAATACAACCGTCAAAAACAAAACTTTGAAAAACTATTAAACCAAATCGAAAGCATTCGTGTCATACCTACGAAGACTACTTTTTGTCTCTTAAAAATAAACGAAGATATCTCCTCCACCCAATTAAAAGAGAAGCTGCAAAAAAAAGATATTTACATTAAAAATTGTAGCCTCTATCAGCTTCTCGGAGAAAAGTATGTCTATCTGGGAGTTCCCGCTGAAAAATATCAGCAGTTTGTCGTAAATGCTATTAAAAAAGTTGTAGGAGAAAAATTATGAAAAAAGTAATAAAAGAAGAAAATATATCACTAATAATTCAATTATATGAACTTAAGACAATGAATATGAAAGATAGACAGAAAATCATTCAGAGGTCAAGAAGTGACATCAACAAAGTTAAAAGACGAGTTCTTCCAATTATTGAGGATGTTCGTTCTCGCGGTGATCGGGCAATTCTTGATTATTTGGAAAAATTTGATGGGATGAAATTGAAACAAGAAGAACTGCGGATTTCAAATACTGAGATTGAAGAAGCCTATGCCAAAACAGATCCGCTGGTTCTTAAAATGATAAGACAACAAATTGAACTTTCGCAAAAATTTCACCGGGAGCAATTTCAAAGAATGGAACTTCAATGGGAAATAGAAACCATACCGGGAGTTAAGCTCGGACAAAAGAGAACGCCGATTGAGTCGACCGGTTTATACGTACCGGGTGGCACCGCGCCCTATCCGACGGTGATGCAGATTTTAGCTGTTCCCGCAAAACTAGCCGGAGTAAAAAGAATTATCGGTGTAACTCCGCCCCGTGGTAAAAATTATGAGGTTATTGTTGCTGCCAACGAAGCAGGAGTTGATGAAATCTATCGGATTGGAGGAGTAGCAGCAGTGGCAGCTCTTGCTTATGGTACTGAAACTATCAAACCGGTTGATAAAATTGTCGGGCCGGGAAATATCTATGTAACAGCCAGTAAAATGCTGGTTTTTGGAGATGTAGGCATTGATATGCCTGCTGGACCGTCTGAAGCCATAATTCTCGCCGATGAAGGAGCCAATCCCGCCTACTGTGCGGCTGATATACTGGCTCGTGCTGAACATGATCCAAATGCAGCCGGAGTTCTCGTAACCTGGAGTAAAGTAGTTGCAGAAAAAACTAAAGAGGAGATTATTCGTCAATTACCCACTCTTTCAAGATCGGTAATTATAAAACAATCTCTTGCCAGGTATAGCGCCATAATTATTACTTCAGACGAAACCGAGGCAGTCGAATTTACCAATGAATATGCTCCAGAACACTTGGAGGTTTTAACGAAAAATCCATATAAACTTTTGCCTAAATTTACCAATGCAGGATCAATCTTTCTTGGTTATAACACGCCTGTTCCCGTAGGTGATTATGCCTCAGGCACCAATCACGTTTTGCCAACTGGCGGTTGGGCAAAGATGTTTTCTCCGGTTGGGGTGGAAACATTTATGAAGGTTTCAGAATTCCAGTCGGTAACTAAGGAAGGTTTGGAAAGTCTCGCGCCTATTATAGATGTAATTTCAGAGGTGGAAGGACTTGATGCTCACTGGAATACTATCGAACAAAGATTACAAAAAGGAACTAGATTATGGAAAAAACAAAGTTAGGAATTATTATTAATAAAATTTCCCAAAAAGAAGTCTCCCTTACACGGGTGACTCTGGAGTCTCGTATCGATGTTTTAGTAGAAGATGCTAAAAGACGTCAGTATAAGATTAAAACCCCTAGTAAATTTTTTAATCATATGTTGACAAGTGTCGCCTCTAGAGCGTGCTTAAATTTTGACATTGTATATAAATCCACATCCGCTGAAACGCTTGATCATGTTATTGTTGAAGATTCAGGTTTAGCTCTTGGACGCGCCGTCCGTGAAATGTTAGATGCTAAACAAACTCAAGGTGTAAATGGGAGAGGTTCATATTCGGTTGCCTTCGATGAAGCACTAGTAGCAGTAACTTTGTCTTTTGACGGACGTGCTTATACATATCTAAGAGGAGAAGTCCCGGGCATTAAGTTGGAGCAGGTGGAGGACATCTTAAGTACCAACTTAAAGCAATTTTTTGAAGGATTTGCCCAGGGAGCTGGTTGTGTAATGCAAATACAATTTTTTGCAGGCAATGATAGTCATCACACTTGGGAAGCAACATTCAAGGCTTTCGGGGAAGCTCTAAGAGAATCATTATCTCCCTGTCCCTATAGAGCACTAACTACCATCGGTTTAAAAGGAACAGGAATAGAGGGGAAACAATGATAAAAACCTGTATTTTTGATATGGATGGCGTCATTATTGACAGCGAGTCATTATGGGAATTTTACGAGCAAAAATTCTTACCTCAGATTATGGGAAAGAAAATTTTTGCCGGAATTAAAGATCAAATTCTGGGCAATTCAATAGAAAAAATATATGATGAAGCCTTAAGTTTTGGTTTAAATTTCGATAAAAACCAATTTAAACGAATTTATTTTCAGTATGCCAAAATCGTTTATAAAAAATCCAAATTGACGAAAGGCATTGAAATACTTTTAAAAACACTCGGTAATAAAAATATTAAATTAGGGCTGGTCACTGTCTCCAATAAAAAGTGGATTGATATTGTCTTATCCAAATTTAAACTGAAAAATCCGTTTCACTATATCTTGTCTTTAGATAGTGAAAAAGTAAGACCTAAACCGTTTCCTGATGGATATCAAAAGGCCATGAAAGCGCTTAAATCAGCCTCTTTTGAAACCATTATCATCGAAGATTCTCAAAAAGGTATCCAGGCAGCCAAAACAAGCGGAGCATTAACGATATGCTATCTCGAACATTTGCCTAAAAGTTATTTACCTCAAGGGGCAGATATCTATGTAAAAAATGTTAAGGAACTAACAGATAAAATAGAAAAACTAGCCTTTCTATGATTACTATTATTGATTACGGTATAAGTAATATTGGCAGTGTAGCCAACGCTTTAAATAAACTGGGATTTTTTTTCAAAATCTCTGCTGATCCGCTGGTTCTCAGGCAATCAACTGTTCTCATTCTTCCCGGTGTTGGTCAGGCTGCCACAGGCATGAGAAATCTTAAAAATAGAGGACTTGATAAAGAAATTATCAAACAAATTAATCAGGGAAAATCTTTTTTAGGCATCTGTTTAGGCATGCAACTATTATTTGATTTCAGCCAAGAAGGTAATGTCGATTGTTTAGGAATACTAAAAGGTGAAGTAAAGAGATTCAAGTTAGAAAGAAAAATACCCCAGATAGGCTGGAATCAAGTTAAATTTGTTAATAAAAAAAATAAAAAACAATTTAAAGAAATTCCCGAAAACAGTTATTTTTATTTTGTTAATAGTTATTATTGTGTACCGGAAGATAAATCAATAGTTGCAGGAGTAAGTGAATACGGTGAAACATTTGCTAGTGTAGTAGTAAAAAATAATATTCTGGCAACCCAATTCCATCCCGAAAAAAGCGGTGAATCAGGTTTTCAATTAATTAGAAATTTTATCAACATATCACCATGTTAACTAAACGAATAATTCCCTGCCTTGATATGACACAGGGTAAAGTTGTAAAAGGCATTCAGTTTGTAAAGTTTCGGGATGCGGGAAATCCGGTAGTATTAGCTGAAAAATACGATGCTGATGGTGCGGATGAACTGGTATTCTTGGATATTACAGCTACCGTCGAAAATAGGGATATTCTTATTGATGTAGTTAGAAAAACAGCAGAAAAAGTCATTATCCCTTTTTCAGTTGGTGGAGGTATTCGTAGTAAAGATGATATGAGGCAAATTCTACGAGCCGGAGCTGACAAAGTTTCAGTCAATACCGGTGCATTTAAAATTCCTTCTCTTATTTCAGAATGTGCCAATGCTTTTGGTAATCAATGTGTAGTTTTATCTATGGATGTAAGAAAAATTACTCAAAATAGATGGAATGTTTTTATTAATGGAGGAAGAACTGATACCGGTATCTCAGCTATTGACTGGGCGGAAAAAGCAGTCAATCTTGGCGCAGGAGAAATTTTATTAACCAGTATAGATAGAGATGGCACAAAAAAAGGTTATGATCTCGAGCTAACGAAAGCTGTCTCAAAAAGTGTAAATGTTCCCGTTATAGCATCTGGCGGAGCCGGAAAACTTGAAGATTTTTCCGATGTTTTTACAAAAGGAAAGGCAGATGCGGCGTTGGCTGCTTCTTTATTCCACTTTGGAGAGCTGAAAATAAAAGATGTTAAAGGTTTTCTTCTGTCAAAAAATATTCCTATAAGGAATTAAATATGATTAATCTTATACCTGCTATCATTCAAGATTTTATAAGCGGTGAGGTTTTAATGCTTGGCTTTATGAATAAAGAAGCTTTAGCCAGAACTAAAAAAACCGGCTGGGTCTATTTTTGGAGCAGAAGCAAAAAACGATTATGGATGAAGGGTGAGATTTCCGGAAATAAGTTAAGAGTTAAAGAAATATATTCTGATTGTGATAAAGACGCGATTTTGATCAAGGTTAAGTTAGTAGGGAATATCGTTTGTCATACAGGAAAAAAGTCCTGCTTTAATAACTTGATAACTTAAATATGACTCTCAATACGCTTTATCAAAAAATTCGTCAGCGTCAGAAAACTTTGCCTGGAAATTCCTACGTTGCCTCTCTTTTTCTTGCCGGCAGGGATCGTATTATTCAGAAAGTTGGCGAAGAAGCAAGCGAAGTCATTATTGCTGCTAAAAATAATAATAAAAAGCAAATTATTTCCGAAGTTGCCGATTTATGGTTTCATTTACTTGTCTTGTTGGTTGATAATAAAATAACCATTAAGGATATTATTTTAGAGTTGACTAAAAGAAAAAAAATAAACCCAGATGAAAATAGTAATCGGCGACCTGACTGAAATTCAAGCTGACGCTATCATTAATCCTGCCAATACTTTTAAGCTGGCCCAAAAACTGAAAATAAAATCCGTATCCACTCCACTCCTCCTGTATCTGAAGCAAGAGCTAATTTACCAAAACTTATCGAAAAAGTGGAAAATTTGAATTTTATAGTCTTAATGAATAAATACCAGCCGAAAGCTGCTCTTGTTGATCTTTCCTATTTTGAAAAACTGATCAGTATATACAAAGAATGGGGAAAATATAAGAATTTTTCTAAGCTTAAAAAAATTCGTCAAAAAGTTCCAGAACATTAGGATCACACACCTTTCACATCCGAGGCGTGATATTAAATTAAAAGGGTAGGAAAAAATAAGGATTTGGGCCAAAAAATATACTAACAATAATACCAGCAATCCAGGCAAAAGGGATAAGCAAAATTTCAATAAGCGATGATCTTATTTTGTCTTTAGCTTGTTTAATTTTTGATTGATCAGTTCTTGAAAAAAACCATCCAATAACTCCAAATAACAGTTGTACAATAGTGACGATGATAAAAATAGTGACAAATAACACAATAAAATTGGCTATAATGTCACTGCAAATAAAACTACCAATAGACGGAAAACAATATCTAGCATAAAGAGGAAGTAAGAATATCAGTAATGGTCCGAATAATCTCAAAAAAAGCCGTTTCATTAATTTCATTTTGTAGATATTGTAGCCTCTTGTCAATCGTAACAACTCCATATCACCTCCGAGGTGTTTTAATCGGCCATCACTATCAAAGTGTTATAGTTGATTTATCAATTAGTAGTAAATTTTGAAATAAGGGATTCCATACTATGACGAATTTCACCTGCTGTTATTCTTTTTACTATTGGATGTGAAAGAACAAGAAAAATTTCTTGTTGTTCTGTTTGTTGGACAAAAAAAGCATTATTGTTTCCTACCAAATCTTCTGCAATCTTTGAATTTTGGATACTAGGATGAATATGATGGATTGGTGAGTCCCAAATAATACCAATTGTTGCTGCCGGATGCTTCAGTGCATGCCATTTAAATCTTTTTTCATCTAAATCTGTTTTATTAGCAGAACTTGTAAATGGTTTTAATCCTAATTCTAATAATCTTTTTATTGAAGATCTAAGTGGATATTCGATGAAATGACTAATTTCTTCTTCTGAAGGATTAGCTGATAATATACCAGTTGATTCTTCAATCGGAGGAATTGACTCAATAGGTGTTAAGTCAGTAATATGAGCATGTCTATCCGTATATTTTCTTCTGACTTCACTAACTTTGGGTCTATTCCCTTTCTCGATTTCACCTAGAATGCGGGGTATTTGATCTTCAATGGTAAATTCTTCATCTTTCATTTTTCGGCCAGGGAGTGATAATCAGAGGTTTTGCATTTTCACCTGTTAACTTCTTGTTAATCTCCTCCGTAATATGGGGCATGAAGGGGTGAAGCATAACCATACAAGTCATATAAGCTTGATATAAAGTATTAAGAGCCTCATAATCATTATTCTTCAACCGTTCCTTTACTTTTTCGATATAAATATCAGCCAGTTCATGCCACAGGAAGTTGTAGAGTATTTCGGCAACCGGAGCAAAGCGGTAAGTGTCCATATTTTTAGTTATCAGTTTAGTAAGCATTTTAAATTTTTTTAATAAGTTTTTATCATCACTGTTTTTTGGAAGATAATTTATATCGGGATTAAACTTTTTATTATTTTTTTCAAAAAATTCCATATTCATTTTGATAAATCTGGCCATATTCCAGATTTTATTGCCGAAATTGCGCATAGCCTCAATTTTTTTCTCTGAAAGTTTGACGTCGCTCCCGACACTGGTCCCGTAAACAAGAGACATTCTTAAAGAATCAGCCCCGTATTCATCAATAACTGTTAAAGGATCAATCACATTACCTTTGGATTTGCTCATTTTTTGTCCGAAAGCATCCCTTACCAGTCCATGCAGATAAACTAATTTAAACGGAACTTTGCCTGTGGAATACAATCCCAGCATGATCATCCGAGCTACCCAGAAAAAAAGAATTTCATATCCCGTCTCCATCACGCTCGTTGGATAAAAATACTCAAAATCACGACCATCATCCTGGGCGAAGCCCAGGGTAGTATACGGCCATTGTCCCGAGGAAAACCAGGTATCCAGGGTATCCGGATCCTGGATAAGATTCGTCTTCAAGCATTTCGGACAGGTTTGGGGAGTTTTGGCTGAAACAATAATTTCTCCGCAGCCTTCATCTTTTATCTTTGTCAGTTCAGGATTCATTAGTAACTGCAGTTGAGATAAATTTTTCTTACCGCAGTACCATACCGGAATCCTGTGTCCCCACCATAATTGGCGGGAAATACACCAGTCTCTAATATTTTCCATCCAGATAAAAAAGTTTTTTTCAAATCGCTCGGGTTTGAATTTAATTTCTCCTTTTTTAACCGATTCCATAGCCCGTTGAGCTAATGGTTTTGTTTTGATAAACCACTGCAATGATACCAAAGGCTCAACGATTGTCTGACAGCGTTCGCAGACAGCTACATTGTGGCTGTAATTAAAGTCAATTTTTTCAATTAGCCCTTTTTTCTTCAGGTCTTCGGCAGTTTTTTTTCGTGCAGCTTCCACAGTCATTCCTTTGTAAGGTCCTGTTTTATTATTCAGGCGTCCGTCAAAATCAATAACCTGTTTAACTTCCAGATGATGTCTTTGCCCCATGGCAAAATCATCCGGATCGTGTGCCGGCGTCACTTTTACAACCCCTGTTCCGAATTTAGGATCGACAGCCTGATCGGCAATTACTTTTAAGGAAAATTTTCCTAATAAACCTTCAGCCTTTATTTCTTTTCCGATGTATTTTTGATACCTTCTGTCTTGCGGATGAACTGCTACCGCCGTATCCCCGAATTTTGTTTCCGGCCGCACCGTTGCCAAAACAAACGGACCGTATTTAATGTAATAAAGAGGATCTTTTTTTTCTTTATAAACTACTTCCAAATCCGATAATGCCGTGGAGCACCGGACACACCAGTTGATCATCCGGAAATCACGGTAGAGAAATCCGTCATCATATAAATTTTTAAATGTCTGGTAAATCGGTTTATTGAATTTCGGGTCCAAAGTAAAGCTTTCCCGGCTCCAGTCGCAGGAAGCTCCGATCGCCTTCATCTGACGCTCCATCACCTCTTTATTTTTTAAAGTAAATTCCATAGAGCGCCTAACGAATTCCTCACGTCCCAGATCAAAGCGGCTTTTATGCTCTTCTTTCTCCAGTTTCCGCTCAAAAACTACCTGGGTTAAAATGCCGGCATGGTCAGCTCCGGGCAGCCAAAGTGTGACTTCTCCTTTCATCCGGTGATAGCGGATCATAATATCCTCTAGAGTCAAAAAAGCTGCATGACCGATGTGCAGGTAACCGTTAGCATTCGGAGGCGGCATAATGATTGTATAAGGCTTTTTCTTGGGGTCTGTCTTAGGAGTAAAAAAACCTTCTTTTTCCCAAAAAGCATACCATTTTTTCTCAACTTCCTGGTGTTTATAGACTTTATCCATAGAATTTGGATTATTATAGCATTATAATCCCGCCATTGGCGCGGACTTCAACCGCTAAATCAGGCTTTGCCTCTATTTTTTGCCAAGCTATATATTTGTTAAAAAAGTAAGCATAGCTTCCAATATAAGCAGCATTGTCAGTGCAAAGAGATGGTAAGGGAATGAATAGATTAATATTTAGTTTTTCAGCTTTGAACCTTTCCGCCAATCTTTTATTGGCAGCAACACCTCCACCAAGTAAAATACTCTTTACTTTATATTTTTTAGCTGCTCTCAACGTTTTTTCAACCAAAACATCGGTTATGGCTTCCTGAATTTCATAAGCTAATTGCTGAATGGTTGAATTGTTAAATTGTTTATCAGCTTTTAGTTTATTTACTTCTCTCAACACTGCCGTTTTCAATCCCGAAAAAGAAAAGTTAAGACTCTTATCATTTATCATTGGTCTCGGCAACTTAATTTTGAATTTTGAATTTTGAATTTTGAATTTTGCGGCCTCAGCCGCGATGGCCGGTCCTCCTGGAAATCCCAATCCTAATAAACGGGCAGTCTTATCAAAAGCCTCTCCTGCCGCATCATCAATTGTCCCTCCGACCCATTTCAATTTATTTATTTTTTCCATGACAAAAAGTTCGGTATGTCCTCCCGAAACTACCAATCCTATTGCTGGAAATTCCGGTAATTTCTCATTTAAAAAATTGGCATAAAGATGTGCCAGAACATGATTAACGGGTATAAGTGGTTTTCCTGTCAACAGGGAAAGCGTTTTGGCTGTCTCAACTCCGACTAACAGTGAACCGATTAAGCCCGGTCCAATGGTTACTGCCAAACTGTCAATTTCTTCCCATTTTTTTCTTAAAGGATTTAATGCTTCATCAATCACCGGAATTATTGCCCGTACCTGTTCTCTGGCTGCAGTCTCCGGAATAATTCCTCCTGTTTTCTGGTGCATTTCCGCTGAACTGGCTATCACATTGGAGATGATTTTCTTCCCATTCTCAATTACCGCCGCCGCCGTCTCATCACATGAAGTTTCAATGGCTAATATTTTCATCTATTCTTTATATATTTTCTTTTTTCAATTTCTCTGCAATTTGACTGCTGGAAAGAGATTTGAAGAATTTCAATTTAACCAATTTACCTGAAACCATTTCTGCTTGACGCCTTTTTTTATCAAGAATCGGATCATTTTCAGCAGCCGCAATAATATCTGGTTTAATTAAAGTTATTAATTTATCATAATCTGAATTCTTCAGATGCGGCAGAAGAACGATATAATCAACCGATAGTAATGAAGCCAATGTATGCGTCCGTTCATTTTGTGTGAACACCGGTCGGTTTTTGCCTTTCAATTCTTTGACTTTTTTATCAGATTCAAGTAATACCAGAAGTTTTCCTCCCAATTTTTTAGCTTCTTCAAGAAAACGGATGTGACCGATATGCAGAATATCAAAACACCCACCCACTAAAATTATTTTTTCTTTTCGCCCATGAACAATCGAAGCCAATTTTACTGCCTTTTTTATATCAACAATTTTATTCATTCTCTCGTACCCCGTAAGAAAACCGCCTGCCAGGGTTGGAAGTTGGAGAAGAACGATTTTTCAAAAATCGTTTCTCCATTCCTGGTAACTTTATAGTCAAAATTAACCTTAGCTCCCCAAGCTCTCCAGTCAACCTGTTTGACAACCCCTTTTGCTAAAGTCGGATCATCCTGATAAAGATCAGGCGGCGGGGGAGTCTGGGATAAAATTACCGGCTTCGTCAACTCGATCTTTCTTCCGTCGCTTGTTCCATAAAGAGAAAATACCAATGTTTTATTAACAGTATCCGTCTCTGCCTGAATAAGAATGTGGGAAGAAGTATCATTCTTGAATTTAAGATCAACACTCGGAGCAAACACAGTGGCATCTATACCCGGCCCAGAATCCTGTTCATAATAGGAAACGCGGTAGGAATGGGCATGTCTTTCCTCAATCGGCAAACCGGAATTTAAGGCTGCCCGAAAAAGCGTGGTTGAAACTTGGCAGACTCCGCCTCCGTCACCCAACACTGTCCTTCCGTCTTTAATAACATAGGCAGGTTGAAACCCTGTTGATGCTGACACATCTCCTAAGGCATTATTAAAAGAAAATGTTTCTCCGGGCGGGATAAGACGTCCGGATATCCTCGAAGCAGCCAGTTCTATATTGTGTATTCTGCCGGCAATTGATCCGGTAAATTTGGATTTCCCGACTCCCAATTGTTCCTTAATTCCGAAATTATTGGAATTTTCAGTAGTTATATCAGGATAGACTGTCACAACATCCAAACCGATTATTTTCACTTCCTCCCTATCAATATTATTATTTCTAACTGTTAGAATATAATCCAATACCTGTTCTTGGGTTTTCTCGCGATTAAGTTTCAGACCGTTTTTAGAAGGTTTAAAAACTTTAACTTTCCCGTCTTTAAAATTAAACAAGGCATCCTCGCTTGGCTGATCGATTAAAGAAGAGAGATAGTCGAAAGTCTCTTCCAGGTATTCCTGGTTAAAAGTTACCACACTTTTCAGTCTTATTTGAGAGTTTTTTGCCCTCCATTTCTGATAAATATCGGATAATAAATTGCCGCTCCGCCCTATTAAATAAGCTTGTGTTGAGGAAAGTTGACTGTCGTATCTGGCTTGCATTTCGCTCCCCGAAATCGTGGCGATTTTATCTTCATACGTAAGTTCTACACGAATATTTTCAAAAGCTTTATTTTTTTCGTTGAAATATTGTTCTACTTCCTCCTTTGTTTTTCCGCCGAAACGTATATTGTCAATAATCACCCCGGGATAAATTTTATTCTGGTATAATTTTTCAAACTGAAAAAAAAAGGAGGCAATAAAAACAACAAACAGGATTGACAAAATCAATCCCGAATAAAAAAACATTCTCAAAATTGAGAATTCTTGTCGATCTCTTTTGCTTGCTTCCTTGACCATGGTTTGACCTTGCGGTTATCATATCATAAGAATGGATAATTCCTCAAAACAAAATACGGACGCATCCCCCGTCTCAGGACAAATTTTTTCTGACAAGGAATCTGCCTATCAGGAAGCAGTAAGCTCCCCTGTTGAAGATTTAAAACAGGAGGATTTATATTCCGAAAGTCCTCCTCCTGCTTCTTATCCGGAGGGAGTCTCTCCTCCGCCACCTGAAATGGCTGCACCTCCTCCACCGTTTGTCGAAGATCCGCGAAGGAAAATATTATTTTTAGCCCTTTTTATTATCATTATTCTTAGCTTGGGATTTTTACTTATTCGCTTTTTATTATCCAGATTTAGACCGGCCACCACTAATAATACAGTTAATATAACCCTCAATTATTGGGGTTTATGGGAAGAAGAAACAGTGTTTAAACCGATAATTGAGGATTATCAGAAAAAAAATCAGGGTATTACTATTAAATACCTGAGACAAAACCCCATAGATTACCGAGAAAGACTTCAGGCAGCCATTGAAAGAGAAGAAGGTCCTGATCTTTTCCGTTTCCATAATACCTGGCTGCCTATGCTTTCCGGTATTTTATCTCCTCTTCCCAAAGATGTCATGGCGGATGAGGAATTTAGTAAAACTTTTTATCCGGTCGCGTCCTCAGATCTGAAGGCCGGAAACGCTTTCTACGGTTTGCCCTTGGAAATTGACGGCTTGCTTCTCTTTTATAACGAAGACATCTTAAAGGGGGCTAATGTGCCCGTTCCTAAAACCTGGGTTGATGTCCAAAATAGTATTTCCAAATTAACAGTTAAGGAAGACAACCGTATTATCACCTCGGCCATTGCCCTGGGTGTAGCGGAAAATATCGAACATTTCAGTGATATTTTAGGCTTGATGATGCTCCAAAATGGCACGGTTCTTAATAAGTCGCTCTTTATATGTCCCGATCCTAAAGACACTGACTGCGCTATACAAGCTTTAAAGTTTTACCGCCAATTTGCCGACCCGCCAAATAATACCTGGGATAATTCTTTGGAAAATTCAGTGAATGCCTTTGCCGGAGGTAAAGTGGCTATGATTTTTGCCCCGGCCTGGCAGGCTAATGTTATTCAAATAATAAGTCCCGATCTTAACTTCAAAACCGCTAAAGTCCCTCAACTTCCCTGCAATCAGGATCCCTGCCCGGAAGTTCATTGGGCAAGTTACTGGGTTGAAGGAGTTAATAACAAAAGTAAATACAAAAAAGAAGCCTGGCAATTTCTTAAATATTTGGTATCCAGCGAAGTTCAGCAGGCTCTTTACGCCGAGCAAATAAAAATCAGAAAATTATTCGGCGAGCCTTATTCAAGGGTTGATTTGGCTAAAAATCTAAATGATAATCCCTATCTTGCCCCTCTTTTGGAAAGTGCTCCCAGAATGCAGTCATTTTATCTTACTTCCCGTACTTTTGATGGTGATACCGGTCTCAATAGTACTCTTATTAATTATTTTAAAGACGCTGTTAATTCGCTGATTGAGAAGGGTGCCAGCGAGGAATCAGTCCTAAAAACAGCAGACAGCGGTTTTCAACAGGTATTTCAAAGATTCGGACTTTCTTCCCAATAAGAATAATGAGAATGGCGGTTGTCAAAACTCTTGCCTATGCTGATATATTTGATTACCCTTTAACTCTTACGGAAATTAATAAATATCTCATCGGTTTTTCTCTTAAGGGCAAAAAAACTCATCGTTCCTTAATCACCAATATCAAAAAAATTCCTCAAATTAAAGAGTCTGACGGTTATTACTTCTTTTCAGGTCGTGAAAAAATTGTTCGAGAAAGAAAAAGAAAATTGATCGAATCCCGCAAAAAAATGCGCATCGCCCGACGGATTGCCCGGTTGCTCTTTTATCTGCCTACTATTAAAATGATTGCCGTTACCGGAAATTTAGCTTTATATAACGCCGATATTTCTGACGATATCGATTTTCTGATCGTTACTCAGTCAAACAGGATTTGGCTAACCCGCTTTCTATGTGTTGTTTTGTTAAAACTTTTAGGTGTTAACCGCACTCCTAATACACCCACTGTCTCTGATAAAATCTGCCTCAACATGTTTATTGATGAAAATAATCTCACCTTGCCAAGAACAGAACAGGATTTATATTCCGCTCATGAAATTATTCAGGCCAAACCGATTTTAGAAAAAGCAGGTTACAAAAATATTTTGCAAAGAAGCAATCCTTGGGTAAAAAAATTCTTGCCTAACGCACTTGTCATCCCGAGCGAATCCCGATATACATCGGGGGAAGTCGAGGGATCTCCCCGATTATATCGGGGCAATTTAACTTCTGTATTTTTTAACTTCCTCGAATATTGTGCCAATAAATTCCAGCTTTTTTATATGAGGTCCCGCCGCACGACCGAAGTCATCCGCGACGGCTTCCTCCGTTTTCACCCCCACGATGCGCGAAAAAGAATATTGAAATCATACAAAAATAATCTTAACAAATATCGGTTCTTATAATCCCATCGGGTGTTATACTAAAAATATATTTACTGGCTGTATGATAGACCTCGAAGGTGTAAGAATTAAATCAACTGGTATCGATTTGCGGGTAAATCAACGAAAACTTGTTGCACAAACATTTCTTGATACGATGAAGCAGACTGATACTGAATTACTTGAAAAACTTACTCCCGCAAAACTCTCACCCGAAGAAACAAATAAGTTACAGACAGTTGAAACAGCAGTAAAAGAATTTCTCACAGCAAAGATGGTTCAATTGGGAATACCTATAGAAGATATTCACCTCCCATTTGTAAAATATATTGATCCCAGAAAGGAAGATAAAAAAGATAAAGTAAGACGCTTTGGTTATCATGGCGGATTATCCATAGTTTGTGTAATTATTGATCACGCAACACGGGGTGACTTATTTAATGCCTTTTTGGCAACTGCCCATGAACTCAGTCATGCGTCAACCGCCAAGGAAGCTAGACTTTTTTGGAAAGACAAACAGGGAAAATCTGTAATTGAAAAGGAAAGTATTGCAAGAGGACTAGGTATTACCGGAGGTCAGGGAGAAGGACTTGGAATAGGTTTGGAAAATGGTTTGGCAATATGCGATCAAATAGACTTTTGTAATGGATATCTTAGAAACATTTTTCCTGCAGATTATAAGAAAAGGCTAAAATGGATAAAGAGAATAAAAAAGAGACGTGATTTCATTCAGTTAAACAGTTCGGAATTCGGCCCTATACCGGAAGAAGTACTTGTTCCCTTTATTTTTAGTCAATCCCCCAAAGTTGGATTTCTAAGCAAACTAGAAGTCCCGATCCTCAAAGACGATCTTCTAAAAAACTATATGTTTATTCGGAAGATAGCAATAGATATCGGAAGAACAATTGTTTCTGACCAAAGTGCCAGATTATCAGATAAAGAATTATTTAATTTAGGTAGGAATTATCTTGATAGACATAGATATTCCCGAACTAATGAAGCTCATGGAAAAATTGTAGAATTATACGGTGGTAAAAAAGCTCGGATTATATTTAAATTAGGTGATTCCGGAGAAAATATAGAAGAAGCGATGCATACAATTATCAATCCTTGACAAAATACTCAGTAAGATTTATAGTATAAGTATTACTTCTTAAAAAATATTACTTATATGCAAGTTATTACTACTGTCACTCAAAAAGGACAGGTTACTTTACCGAAAAGATTAAGAGAGGCTGTCGGAATCAAAGAATACGATAAAGTTATAATCGAGAGCGGAAAAAATCACTTATTGGTTAAACCTACTAAAGATATATTGGATTTAGCCGGAAGCTTTATTCCCCAAAAAAATAAAGGAAAATCTCCACTTCAAGCAAGAATTGCCCATGAAAAAACTTATCAAAGAGTTTAAATGATTTATTTTATTGACTCAAATGTTTTCCTTCGCTTGCTTATAATAGATAATAAAAAACAATATAACGATTGTTTTTCTTTCATTGAAGCGATTAAACAAAACAAGTTTGACGCCATAACCAATACTTTGGTATTAGCCGAAATTGTCTGGACATTGTTATCATTTTATAAAATCCCAAAAGAAAAAGTAATAGAAGGAATTAAAGGAATTGTACAATTACGTGGATTAAAAATAATTGATTCTTACAATCAATTGCTGGCTTTAAAGTTGTATGAAATTTATTCCATAAAATATATTGACTCTTTAATTGCTTCAAGTGAAGGGATTTCAAATAAAAAGATATGCATTGTTTCCTATGATACTGATTTTGACAAACTCCGCTTACTCCGCAAAGAACCGGGACAAGTTACCTCTTGACAAGATTTTAAACTTTTTCTAAAATAGCACTCACTTTAATAAACTGCCAAATTATAGAATTTATATTTTATAGGAGGTATGTATAATGTATATCAAAGCATCATCTATCAAACCCTTGTTTGATAATATTTTAATAAAACCGTCAGAAGAAGAAGCTAAAACTCCTTCAGGTATAGTTCTCCCCGATACTGCTAAAGAAAAACCCCAGATAGGCAAAGTCATGGCAGTCGGGCCGGGAGGAACCACCGAAGACGGAAAGAAAATCATCATGCAAGTTAAAGTCGGACAAAAAGTTGTCTATAAAAAATGGGGTGGTAATGAAATCAGAGTCGATCAGGAAGAATGGCTGTTAGTTGAACAAAAAGATATTTTAGCAATTATTGAATAAAAGGAGGATAAAATATGGCTAAACAACTTAAATTTGCTGAAGACGCCAGACAACAATTAATAATAGGCGTTAATATTCTAGCCCAGGCTGTTATTACCACTTTAGGTCCAAAGGGCAGAAATGTCGCTATCGACAGGAAATGGGGTGCTCCTAATGTTGTACATGACGGTGTTACTGTAGCTAAAGAAATCGAACTTGAAGAACCCTTTCAAAATATGGGTGCCCAGTTAATTAAAGAGGCCGCCAGTAAAACTAATGATGATACCGGCGACGGTACTACTACTGCCACCTTACTCGCCCAGGCTATCATCAATGATGGGGTTAAAAATATCACAGCCGGAGCTAATCCCATGATTCTTAAAAACGGTTTAGCAAAGGGAACGGAAGCCGTTGTGGATGAATTGAAAAAAATGGCTAAGAAAGTCAAAGGACGGGAAGAAATCGCCCAAGTTGCTACCATATCTGCTGCCGATCCCGAAATCGGCAACCTTATTGCCGAAGCTTTGGAAAAGGTCGGTAAAGACGGAGTGGTAACTGTTGAAGAAGGCAAAGGTATGGCGATGGAGATCGACTATAAAGAGGGAATGGAATTTGATCGCGGTTTTGCCTCGGCCTATTTCGTCACTAATCCCGATCATATGGAGGCAGATATCGAAGATCCCTATATTCTCATTACCGATAAAAAGATTTCATCCATCCAGAATGACTTATTACCCTTTTTGGAAAATTTCGTCAAAATTTCCAAAAATTTGGTGATTATCGCTGATGAAATAGAGGGCGAAGCTCTGGCCACCTTAGTTGTCAATAAATTAAGAGGTACTATCAATGCTTTGGCTATTAAAGCTCCCGGATTTGGCGATAGGAGAAAGGCTATGTTGGAGGATATTGCCATTTTAACCGGAGGCAAAGTCATTTCCGAAGACATGGGCCGCAAGTTTGAGAATGTCACTATTGAAGATTGCGGACGTGCCGATCGTGTCTGGGCTGACAAAGAAAACTGCCGGATAATTGGCGGCAAGGGTGATAAAAAATTAATTACTGCCCGAATTACCCAGATAAAGCGCGAGGTTGATGATACTACCTCTGAATTCGATCGCGAAAAACTTCAGGAGCGGCTCGCCAAACTCTCTGGTGGTGTGGCTGTTATCAATGTTGGAGCAGCAACCGAAGTGGAGATGAAGGAGAAGAAAGAAAGGGTGAACGACGCCGTCTCAGCAACTAAGGCGGCCATCGAAGAAGGCATTGTCACCGGCGGCGGCGTGGCGCTTCTTCGGGCCAGAAATGTCTTGGATAAAGTCCGGAGTAGTTTAAAATACGATGATGAAAAAATAGGAATAGATATTCTTTATAAGGCACTTCATAAACCATTGTGGTATATAGCCTTAAATTCCGGGACAGACCCGGGTTGGGTAGTCAAAAAGGTAGAAGCTGCCAAAGAAGCGGATTACGGGTTTAATGCCCTGACCATGGAATTTGGTTCTCTTTTAAAAGACGGTATTGTTGATCCGGCCAAAGTCACCAGACTGGCTCTCCAGAATGCTGTCTCCATCGGTTCCATGGTCCTGACTACCGAGTGTCTGATAACAGATATTCCGGAGAAAAAAGAATCTATGCCGCCAATGCCACCCGGAGGCGGAGGAGAATATTAAAGTAATTTAGCGTTATAAAAACAAAAAGTCCCGCTGATGACGGAAGTCATAATAGCGGGATTTTACTGGTAAGTAGTACTTGTTCTTCTTCTGATATCCGCAATAATTATGATTTTTTTCTCATCATCTGTATCAAAAAGAATTCGATAATCTCCGATTCTTTTTCGATATTCGGCAACGGGATAGTTTGTCAGCTTAATCGTACCTGAAGAATAAGGATTTTCTTCCAATTTTAAGATAATTTCTTTTATTTTTAACTGATATTCTTTAGGGATTTTTTTATATGATTTTTCAGCTTGCTTTGTAAAAAGAGCCGTATACATACTATCTAATGCCTAGCTCTTTGAATAATTTACTGGCTTTTTTCCCTTTTCCCTGTTTTACCTGCTCAACTTCATAGATTATTGATTTAATATATTCTTTATTTGCCAACTCTTTCAAAGAATCCTCCAACTCTTCATTGAGCTCCTTCATCTCAATATATTTATCCAAAGATAAAAGCATCGCTGCGGGTTTACCGTTCTGGGTAACCACGATTTCCTCTTTTCTTCTTTGTAATTTATTAAGAAGGGCAGTTAAATTTTTTCTCAATTCATAAGCCCCGATAAAAGTTGACTGAATTATATCCATATCCATTATGATAACTTTATATAAACATAACGATTATATAATGTAAAAAAAATTTTGTCAACTTAAAATGTTACGTGTGCTAAAATGAATTATTAATGAAGTATAGAATTTTAGGAAAGACAGGTCTGAAAGTATCGGAAATTGGCATGGGTACCTGGCAACTGGCCGATGATCCCAACTGTTGGGTTGGAGCAGATTTAAAGGAGAGTTTAAGATCTTTACATAAATTTGTTGAGTTAGGCGGAAATTTTATTGATACTGCTTGGGTTTACGGCTATTCATCACAATATCCCAGCCGTCATCCGTCAGAAGAATTAATCGGTAAATATCTGAAAGAATCAGGTAAAAGAAACAAAATTGTTATTGCCACCAAAGTAGTACCGAAGAATTGGAAATGGCCGGCTTGGAACGGAATACCGATTTCGGAAGTATTTCCTCCCAAGCATATAGAGAAGTGTGTCAATGATTCTTTGAGAAGTTTAGGGATCGAAACAATTGACCTGATGCAGTTTCACGTCTGGCAGGATTATTTTGCTGATGATGATAATTGGAAAAATACAGTAAAAAAAATAATTAAATCAGGTAAAGTGCGGTTTTGGGGTCTGTCAATAAATGATTTCCAACCGAGTAATTGTGTTAAAACAATTAAAACTGGATTAATTTCTACCGTTCAGTGTATTTTTAATATTTTCCATCAAAAGCCAAAAATTAGACTCTTTCCCATAGCTAAACAATTTAATATCGGTATTATTACCAGAGTACCGTTAGACGAAGGAGGATTAACAGGAAAATTTAATTCAGCAACAAGATTTTCTTCAGGCGATTTTCGGCAAAAATATTTCACGCCAGCAAGGCTGGTTGAACTAAAAAAAAGAACTGATAATCTTGAGAAATTATTAAATGGAGAAGCAAAGAATCTTACTGAACTTGCCCTCCGATTTAATTTGTCATTTGAAGAAGTGACGACTGTCATTCCGGGAATGAGGAAAATCGGGTATGTCGAGACCAATACTGCAGTTTCTGATAGCCGAATATTATCAAGAGATTTATTGAGCGTACTTAAAAATCATGCCTGGGAACGGAATTTCTACCCCATGCCCGATCCTTCCTTGGCTGTTTCAAATTATATCGAGCAATAATAAGCACCGAATTTATCGGGGTTTTTTTCATTGAGATTAGAAAAAAACAGCTCTGATATGGTATATTAAAACCATGAACCGGAAGACTATTCTGGTTATTATTTTATTTTTATTTGCCTTACTTTTCGTAGTCTATAAACTGGTTATTGCTAAGCCGGGTGGAATCGCCGGACTTAAAGTTATCTCCGATCCCAATTCCAGTATCTATCTGGATGATAAATTTATCGGTAAAACCCCTTACGAAGGCCGTCACTCCAGCGGCGAATACATTTTAAAATTAACATCTGAAGATGGCGGATCTAATAATGTTCCCTGGCAGGATAAAATCATTTTAACATCGGGGACTCTGACTTACATTAAGAAAGATTTGGGTTCAAGCGATTTATTTTCTTCCGGTGAAGTTGTTTATCTGGAAGCTATAGATAAAGATGAGATTCAATTAACCATAACCTCAACACCCGATGCTGCCGTTGTCTCCATTGACGGATTGGAAAAAGGTATCACTCCTTTAAATTTGCCCATCACCGAGGGTGAACACGATGTGGTTGTCAATTCCACCGGTTTTATCGGCAGGACAGTCAAATTGAAAGCAGTAAAAAGTTTCAGGGTTGTTGTAAAAATACAATTAGCCTTGTCTCCCGAATCTACTGTTTCACCCACGCCCTCGGTACCTGGAACTACACCCGCAGATACCTCTCCTTCTCCTGAAAGTAGTCAAACCAATAAACCATATGTATTAATAAAAGACACCCCTACAGGATTTTTACGGGTACGTCTGGATGCATCTCTGTCGGCTACAGAAGTTGCCCAATTGACCCCTGGTGCCAAAGTGCCGTATTTTGAAGAAAAATCCGGCTGGTTTAAGGTGGCCTATGAAGAAGGAAAAGAAGGTTGGGTTTCTTCCCGTTACGCCGAAAAAGTGGAATAAGCTTTAGCTCATTCCATGTCGTTGGCCGTTTTTTCAGGTAGTTTTTTGAAGAAGTTTACCCATAAAATAAAGGAAAAAATAATAATCACGATTAGTAATGCAGCGAATAATTTCTGTTTTGGGGAAAGTACTAACGCCAGAAATCCCGCTATTAGGGAAATGCTCCAATAAAACAGAGCGATTCTTCTTTTACTCCAGCCGATAATTAGTAAGTGATGGTGCAAATGACCCGAAGTTGCTTTAACCGGAGATGATCCGGAAAAAATTCTCCTGAAAAAAATAAAGGCCGCATCGGTCATCGGAACTGCCAGAACAAATAAGGCTGTTCCGAACTTGGCATAGGAAAGAATAGCCAGAACTGACAGCATGAAGCCTGCTAAAGTCTTACCTCCATATCCGGGCATAATTTTTTGCGGGTAATAATTCCAGGGGAGAAAGCCCAAAAAAGCTCCGGCTGTGATAAAAGATAAAGCTGTCACATAATGTTGGCTGGGATCGGCAATATATCTTAAGGATAAAATTCCGATTATTATTGCTGAAATTGCTACAAAACCGGGCAGTTGTCCGTCTACTCCTCCTGACCAGCCGACTATATTCGTTGTCCAGACAATCCAAAGAAGCGCAAAAAAATGAGCTGCTGAAATCGTTAAGTCAATTCCTAATACATCAAAAGTCAGGTTTATTTTATCAAAATGTAAGATTCCTCCCAAAGGATTGGTAATGTAAGGAATATTAATTCCGGATAAAATTACGGCTAAAGCAGCCAGACAATTAAATAAAAATCTAATATACGGTGAGCGGTCTCGTTTGTCATCCCATAATCCGACTAAGATAAGAATTAGACTCCCTATAAAAATTCCTATTAACTGAAGATTTATTTTTAGTAAAAATATTATGGGTAAAAATATCCCTAAAAAAATCGGTACTCCTCCTCCTCTGGGGATACTTCCCAAATGGGTATGAGCAGGATGAGGACGACGGGCAATATCATCAACCAGCCTATATTTTTTCGCCCATTTGATAGTCAATGGAGTCAATGAAAAGCTGATTAGAAGTGAAATAATTGATAGAATGATAAATGTCAAAAGCATTAAAATCGGCTTGTGTCTGATTAAGTTATTAAAAAGATAATCCTGATAAACGTTAAAAGTAAAGCTAGAGTTACCATCAATGCCGATATGAGAAGAATTTTAGCAGCTAATTTTTCCCAATGAAAAATAAATATCGCCAGAATAAAATGTATTGTGAATAGTGAAACTGAAAAAAAGGGCAGGATCAGAAAACCAATAGGACTTGTCAATTGCTCATTACCCCGGGCCAACGAATAGAATAGTGGCATTTCGGCAGGCAGTTCCCTCCATTTCCAGATAATCATGGCTAAAAAGAGGAAACTGATTAAAATAAAAGACTGGCAAATTTTTATAACCAGAGAATCCTCTAAGAGTTCTTTAATCTTTCTTTTCATTATTGTTGAATAAGAAGCTCAAATGATGCGTCATCTTTCACCATAAATACCCGCGAAGGAGGTAAGGGGAAATCTGTTTTTGAAATATTAGGAAAAACTACATTGACACCAATATAGTTGGGAATATGGATATTTTGCGGGTTATAAACAAAAGTTTTATTGGGATATTTATAATAATAGGCAGATTCCAAAAAGCCAATCGGTGTCAAAGCGTAAACTTCATCGTTTTCATTTGCTATATAATTGATCTCATTAAATATTGTTTTGAAATCGGTTTTTTTCCTGAAGGGAGTAATATAAATGTTAAATAGTATAATAAGTAGCATCCAAACAAAAGCAACACTCTTTCTTACGGTTTTATTTTTTATGGAAATTATCCCGATAAAGACGGCTATTACCTCAAATACCGTCACAAAAATCATATATCTGTTGACATATATAGGACGCTTCCCAACAGAATAAGACAAAACTATAAGAAGCGGAATGACAATAGGGTATATAAAAATATCTCCCTTCAATTTTTTATTCATGACTCCCAGAATTAAAAAGAAGAGTATTGCCAAAGATAATAAAAATGTATATTGCCATAACGATCCTGGTGTTCCTTCGTAGGCGGTAAATAAATTCCCGAGAACTGATTTAATTAGCTGTAGGTCAACAGGATATAACCAGGATTCTTTGGATTTGATAAATTGAACTGCCAAAATAGGAATCCAGGGAAGAAAAAACAAAATCGGGGAAAGTGTTTTTAATAAATATCGTCTCGTTTTAATATGAAAAAAGTTATAAACAACCAGAGATAATATAACCAGGATAAAAAAAGAATGGCTATAAAGGCCTAAAATTGAAGCAATGATATAACCTTTCCAGTTTTTAATATAGAAGTAATAAATTGCTGCCGTTGCCATTAAAGCGTAAAGCGAATACATCCTCATTTCGAAGGCATAATAAATTAACATCGGGTTGAATAAATAAAAGAATGCCAGATAATATGGTTGTTTTTTAGAGGTTAAATGCCTGCTTAAAAGAAAGGCAAAGTAGGTTCCCGTCAAATGGAATAGGAAAGATAAAAGCCGAAGCAATATGTCAGATTGTCCGGCTAGATAAATCCATAAGTGAAGAAGAAGATAATAGAGAGGCGGATTAAAATCATTGGCAGTATTAATAATAATTCTAAATATGCTGGGTTTAGCCATAAAATAAGAAAAGGCTTCATCTCTCCACACAGATTGCGTCAGATAAAAAATAGGAGTTTGGTATGTCAGGAAATTTAAAAGACCAACGACTAAAGACCAAAGACTATTCATCATATTTTCTTCGTCACCTTATATTCTATTCTTTTACCAAGAAGTAATCTGGTATGAGCTTCCAAAGCCGGAAGTGATGATAATAAAAAAGAGACAACCGGAAGAAGTATCCATTGAAAAAGGAGGAGCGGAGTTTTCGCAATAGAGAAGCTGGCCGGACGTTTAGGCCTGGATTTAGCATCGATAATTATTAACACCAAGAGAAATACAGTAGTTATGGTTAAAATGAGACCCGAAAGCCTGGGCAAATTATGTCCTAATGCAGTCCGGCTGAAGACCGGATTGATCACTTGTAGCACATAGGCCCCCAGAGTCAAAAGAAAAAAAGAGGTCGGCCAAAATAGATGCGTTTCCCCCACATGTATAAGTCTTAATACCTTAGGTAAAATTGGAATTTGCGGAGTTGTCAACGACATATATAAAGCGTAAGGAATATCGGTTACTCCCCATGCCCAACGCTTTTCCTGTTCATATCTTGAACGCATAGTTGATAAGAAACCGTAATTATTGACTGCATCCCGTGTTATGGTCAGATAAATTGGCAATGTTTTTACTTTTTCCCCGTATGTAAAGAAAGCCTGAAGGAAAATATGCCAATCTTCAGGAATGATATCAGTATCCCAATAACCGATATCCTCTAACATCCTTAACGATAAGGAATAAGTGGAAATCTGAATTAACGAGTCCGTCCGGGCTAAAGCTGCCAGTCTGCCGATCGAAGAAATAGTAGCCTGGATTCTGACAGGCAGGGAAACCTCCCAGAAATTACTATAAAGAAGAACCGGTGACCAGTAAAAATGGTAATATCGCTCCCTGTCATTAAGAAATAGGTAAGCCAGGTATGAAAAATATTTTGGCGGGATAAGGGAATCAGCATCACAGGAAGTCACCGTTACCAGATCCCTGTTAATTTTAAGTTTGCGGACTGCTTTACTTAGAAATTTAGAGGCAAAAGCCGAATTACTGGCTTTGCCGACAACCTCATTTTCAATTCTAGGATGAAAAGTTGCAGTAATAAAACCGAATTTATTTTTAAATCCTTCAGTTAATATTTTTGCCCGACGGTAAGCCTCCGTTCCTTCTCTTTTTTCCATTGCCAGAATTATAATCAGTCTCTTTTTGGGAAAATCCTGGCCAGAAAGAAATTCTAAAGTCCGGGTTACTTTCTCAACACTTTCTTTGTAATTGGTAATTATGATTGCCTGATAAATATTTTTAAAATCAGCGTGTTTTTTAGCCAATTTTAACCAATTTATTTTAGACATTCTTTTCAATTTCAGATAACTCCAGGTGGAATATAATGTTACTGTCAAAGATTTATAGAAAAAATAAACATCAAAGGTCAATAGAAAGTAGGCCACCACAGCCGGATGAAAAGGGGAAAGCCAGATGGGTAGGGTAATCATCAGCCAGGTAATTAGGGGAAAAATAATTTCGAATAGACGTTGGAACTGTCTCGGGTATAGATCGAAATATCGGCCCATAAGTTATTTAATTCTATCACAAATTCCTACCCACGAAAAAAAGACGATCCGCATTCTCATTGGTTTTATTGGCTAAGTCTTCCGACTTAATTTTTAAAATTCCGGCTATAAACTCTGCAGTTTCAGTAAGATATGCAGGCTCATTCCTGGTTCCTCGGAAGGGCAGGGGAGTTAAAAACGGAGCATCTGTCTCTAATAGAAGTCTGTTTTGAGGAACACGTTTGACCAATCCAGCCAGACTTTTATTTTCCGGATAGGTAATATTCCCGTCAAAACCGATATAAAAATCCAGTTCCAAAACCCGATCCAGATAGTCTGCTGTTCCTTCAAAACAGTGAAATACTCCCCTGACCTGCCCTCCTTTTTTCAGGAAATTATTTAATGTTTTCAGTAACTGTTCCTGAGCCGCCCGGCAGTGAATAATAACCGGTAGATTAAATCTTTCGGCAATTTTTAATTGCTCGATAAAAAGAGTCACCTGATTGTCTTTTTCTCTATCCGTTAATTCCGGATAATTTTTATATCGGTGATGATCAAGGCCGATCTCGCCGACAGCTACAGTTTTTTTATCCCGGGTTAAGAGTACCAAGGTATCAGTATCAAGATCTTCTCCGGCATGGTGGGGGTGAGTTCCTACGGCTGCATAAATACCATCATATTTTCCGGCTATTTCGACCGCCCGTCTAGATGAATCAATTTTCGCCCCGGGAATAATTATCTTGGCCACCCCTGACTCTTTAGCCCGAACTATTACTTCATCGAGATCTTTCTTAAAAGCCTTGAAGTTCAAGTGGCAATGGGTGTCGATAAGCATTTAACTGATTCTGGGAAATAAAGGCGGTTGAGATTTAATATTATGTTCTTCGAATTGTTTAAATATCTTTTCTGCCGTCTGTGGTAGAAAAGGTTGTAAGTTATAAGCTATATCCAAAATATTCTCAACATACAAATTAAGTTTTAGATATAAGAGCTTTTTATCAGTTATCTGCCAGGGTTTGTTTTCATTAATCTCCTGATCAAGCCATTTTAATCCCCAATTAATATCGGACTTCCAAATATAGCCCAATGCTTTATCGAAATTGAATTTTTCAAGACTTGTTGCCAAAGTTTTATTAAATTTTCGCGATCTACGGCTGATCTCATGTACAAATCCGGAGGTTTCACAAAGTTTAGCCACTCTTGAAACCAGATTACCTAAACCATTAGCCAAATCTGCGTTATAACTGCTTGTGAATTTACTAAGAGATAAATCTCCGTCATTTCCAAATTCATAAGCGGTTAACAATAAATATCGAGCTCCGTCAACCCCGTATTTGTTGACCAATTGCTCTGGAGAAATAATGTTACCTAGTGATTTAGACATTTTTTGCCCGTCAATGGTAAAAAAACCGTGGGCAAAAATAGTCTTAGGCAATTTTTCATTTAACGCAATTAAAATCGCCTGCCAGATGACAGAATGAAACCAAAGAATATCTTTGGCCATCAGTTGTAAATCAGGCGGCCAAAAGCGGTTATGATTTGACAGAAATTTAATTGAAGTGTAATAAAATAAAAGGGCATCAATCCAGACATATATTGTTTGATTTGGATCCCATGGAACTGGAATTCCCCAGGAAACTCCGGCACGAGAGATAGAAATATCATCGACCCCTTGCTTTAATCTGTTTACTATTTCATTGTGACGTTTAAGCGGTAAAATGACATATTCTTTTTCTTTAATTTTTTTAAGAATTATTTTTGATAATTCTTTAAGTTTCAAAAAATAATTTTTTTCTTTTTGAAATACCGGTTCACGTGTAGGGTGGAGAGGACATTTCCCGTCAACAAGATCGGTAATATTAAGAAATTTTTCACAACCGATGCAATACCAACCCTCATAAATTCCTTCATATATATAACCCTTTTTATAAATTTTAGACAAAACTTCCTGCACTATTTTTTCATGCCTAGGATCTGTAGTTCGGTGGAAAAAATCATATCTAATATTAAGGAGTTTCCAAGCCTCCATAAATCGAGGTGCAACAATATCAGCGTATTCTTTTGGTGATTTGTCATGTTTAGCGGCTGCTTGTGCAACATTTGCTCCATGTTCATCTGTTCCGGTAATAAAAAAAACATTTTCTTTGCCCAATTTAAATCTATAGTATCTGGCGATTACATCAGCTGCCAAAGTCGTATAAGCGTGACCAACATGGGGCACATTATTCACATAATAAATGGGTGTTGTCAGATAAAATTTCTTCATAGCCATGTATTATATCAGTTTACTCTTTGTTTCCTGAAATAACCTTCTAGGAGAATATTGATAGCCAGGATAATCAGCAAGTTTAATAAATTCAGTTGCTTTAATTGCCTTAACAACAACAGAATAATTATGGAAAAAATAATTCTGAGGTTTCTGTTTTTATCCAGAAAAAATGACAATAAAACCAATAAATAAAAGAAAAGTATGACATAAAAAATAAAAATTGAAAAAAATGTGGTAGGAGAAAAATAATTGATATAAAAGAAAAAAAATCCTGAAAATAAAATTAAAATAAGTTTCCTATTTTTTTTGACCCTGCGCTTCATATATTAATTTTAGAGTCCTCGTTGTAGAATGGGAAGGCTTAATGTCTAACGAACTCATTATCTTATTATTTGCCATCTTTTTTAGTTTATTTATTCTTGTTTTTCTAATAAGACGAAATCGACCTTCTCAGGAATTACTGGAATGGCTCAAATCTACCAATCAAAGGCTGGACACGCAGAACAAAAATATCATCTCCACTCTGGAACAATCAACGCGGACTTTAAATCAAAGACTTGATACTGCCGCCCGTTTTATCATGGATGTTAAACAAAATATTGGCGAGATGAGCGAAATCGGAAGGTCGATGAAGGAACTGGAAGACTTTTTAAAAAGTCCTAAATTAAGGGGTAACCTCGGTGAACAGGTTCTGAAAGAACTTTTATCGCAAATGCTTCCCAAAAACTCTTTTTATCTCCAGTATGCCTTCAAAAACGGGGTAATAGTAGATGCCGCCATCAAAACCAGCAATGGCATAATTCCGATTGACTCCAAGTTTCCCCTGGAGAATTTTCGTAAAATGCTTAAAGCAGAAAACGATACAGAAAAAAAAGCCGCCGTTAAAATATTTGTAACTGATGTCAAGAAACACATCGACGATATTAGTAAAAAATATATCCTTGTTTCGGAGGGAACCATTGATTATGCGCTTATGTATTTGCCCTCGGAAGCAATTTATTACGAAATCGTCAATAATCAGGACCTGTTTGACTATGCCAATCAAAAGCGAATAATGCCCGTATCCCCGGTTACTTTTTATGCCTATTTACGGGCAGTCTTAATGTCCTTTGAGGGACAGAAGATCGAAGTTAAGGCCAGGCAAATCTTACAAATGTTAAGGTCAATCCAAAAAGATTACTCAAATCTCGAAGAAAGTCTTCTGCTTTTGTCTAAACATTTGAATAACGCTTATAATCAGATGTCCCAGGTCAATAAAAACGCCACTCATCTCGGCCAAAAAATCTCTTCTTCACACTTGCTGCCTGACAGTTAAAATTTTATTATCGGATTATGGATAGAATTAGCCAAGCTCGGCAGGGATTTCTGGAAAAAAATTTAGCTAAAACTGAAATCTCCCATAGCAAAAATGCCATAATCTTCTCTTTAATTATTTCCGCAGTGACTCTATTTTCCGTTGGATTTTATAAGGCAAAAATAACAACCAATAGTAAGTTTTTGAAAAGTGGATTGGAAATATTAATTATCGGTTTACTGTCTGCCTTCATCGGTTATTTTATCGGCAGCCTTTTCAAAATTAATTCCACTTACTGATTTCCCGGATTTCTCCGGTGTTATAATGATAATCCGATGAAAAACTCTGCAACTTCTATTATCCTCAATCGCGAACAACAGCAAGCTGTAACACATAATAAAGGACCTCTTTTGATAATAGCCGGAGCCGGTACCGGTAAAACTACCGTTATCACTGAAAGAATCAAATGGCTGATTGAAGATAAAAATATAAATCCTCAGGAAATTCTGGCTTTAACCTTTACCGAAAAAGCCTCCCGGGAAATGGAAGAGAGGGTAGATGTAGCACTGCCCTATGGATTGCCGGAAATGTGGATATCCACTTTTCACTCCTTTGGCGAGAGAGTTTTAAGGCAAGATGCCCTTACCATCGGCCTTGATCCTGGATTTAAATTGATGTCAGAGGCCGAATCCGTCATTTTTTTCCGCCAAAACCTCTTCCAATTCGATCTTCAGTTTTACCGTCCTTTGGGTAATCCCCATAAATTTATCGAAGCCCTCCTTACTCATTTTGACCGCCTTAAAGACGAAGATATCTCACCGAAAGTTTATCTTGCCTGGGCTAAAAAGAAAGCCTCCAATCAGTACCTTGAACTGGCCAATGCCTTTTCTACATACGAAGAATTAAAAATAAAAGAAAGCGTCATGGATTTTGCAGATCTGATCACTAATACTCTTTTACTCTTCCGAGACAGAAAAAATATTCTCCGGGAATATCAGGATCGCTTCAAATATATTCTCATTGATGAATTTCAGGATACTAACATTGCTCAGAATGAATTGGCCATACTTTTGTCAGGAGATAAAAAAAATATCACTACGGTAGCCGATGATGATCAGGCTATTTACAGATGGCGCGGAGCTGCTGTCTCTAACATCATCCAGTTCAGAAAACGATTTCCTAAAGTAAAAATAATTGTTTTGAAACAAAATTATCGTTCTACCAGTGCCATATTAGAGGCTTCCTATAAACTTATCCAGAATAATAATCCCGACCGTCTGGAAGTTAAGGAAAAAATCAGTAAAAAACTGATTCCCGTAAGAAAAATTGCCGGTGACCCAATAGACTTTATCTTTGCCAACCGGGTGGAAAATGAAGCGGAGGAAGTTGCCCGGAAAATAAAAGAGGAGATGAAGGAAAATAATAAAAATGTCACATATTCCGATTTTGCCGTTTTAGTCCGTGCCAATCAGCATGCCGATGCTTTTATTCGGGCCTTTCAGAGAGCCTCAATTTCTTATCAGTTTTTGGGTCCGGGCATGCTTTTCAAACAGCCGGAAGTAAAAGACCTGATTGCCTATCTGAAATTTCTGGTCAATATTGATGACAGTGTGGCGCTTTTCCGGATTCTCAATCATCCGATATTTGATATACCTATACGCGATTTAACCTCTCTTCTTAATTTCACCAGGAGAATAGGCGTCACTCTTTATGAGGCCCTGGATATATTGGTTGCTGATAAAAAACAATTGTCCGATCTCTCGAGCCGCCGGATAAACTACCGTCCATATTTACCTTATTTTTCTGAAATATCCGTCTCCAAATTTATAAAAATATTTGACATGATCGACAAACACCTTCAATTAATAAAAAAAGAAACTGCCGGCCAAATCCTTTATTCTTTTTTGGAAACTTCCGGACTCCTGAAAAAATTCACTAAATACGAATCGAGCAGGGAAGAAAAAGAAGTCTTAAATATCTCTAAATTTTTCGATAAACTTAAAAGTTATGAGGTAACCAATGAAGATGCCTCAGTTCTTGCCATAGTTGACTGGATTGACATGTCCATGGAATTGGGCGAATCTCCTTTGAGCGCCGATACCGACTGGGTTAAAAATGATGCCGTCAATATCCTGACTGTTCATTCCGCTAAAGGCTTGGAATTTAAATACGTCTTTTTAGTTAATCTGGTTTCGGACAGGTTTCCGACTCGTGAAAGAAAAGAGAAAATTCCCGTGCCCGTAGAACTGGTTAAGGAAATCTTGCCGGTTGGTGATTATCATCTTGAGGAAGAAAGACGACTTTTTTATGTAGGTCTGACCCGTGCCCGGGATAAATGTTACCTAAGTGCTGCCTCATACTATGGAGAGGGTAAAAGAATCAGAAAAATTTCATCCTTTGTAATTGAAACTCTTGGTAATGAAGTCTTGTCTAAAGTTAATAAATCAGAACAAGAGCAAAACAGCCAGCTTACTCTTTTGGAATGGAAAAAAGAAGAAGAGGAAGAAAAAAAATCTATTCATCCATCGATTGAATACCTGTCATTTACCCAAATAAATACTTTCCTCACCTGCCCCTTACAATACAAATACCGCTTTGTTTTAAAAATTCCCGTCCCTGCCTCAGCGGCAGCATCCTTCGGTTCTTCAATTCACCTGGCTTTACAAAAATTTTACGAAAACTATAAACAAGATAAAAATGCTGATAAAAAAATTTTATTAAATCTCCTGGCTGAGGTCTGGATTCCGCTGGGTTACGGTAACAAAAAATATGAGGAAAAAATGAAAGATCGAGGGAAAAATATGCTCTCTCTTTATTATGACAAAGCCCATAGTCAAGATATTGTTGTCACTGACTTGGAAAAACTCTTCCGCCTAAAATTAGATACCAATCTGAAATTAGGCGGTAAAATCGACCGGGTGGATAAGTTAGAGACTGGAAAAATAGAAATTATCGACTATAAAACCGGCAGACGTCCCAAAGATACTGAAATTGCCAAAAACCTTCAGATGACCGTTTATGCTCTGGCTGCTAATGATAGAGGTCTTTACAATTTGCCCCCTCAAAACGTTCTCCTTTCCTTTTATTTTCTGGAGGAGGGGGTAAAAGTTTCCTCACAAAGAAATCAGGAAGACCTGGATAATGCCAAACAGCAGTTGATCACTATTGCTCATGATATCAACAACAGCGATTTTAAGCCAAAAGTCGGTTCCTGGTGCGACTTCTGTGACTTCCGCCTTATATGCGAAGCCTGGCAATGATATACTAAGGGGACTGTCCCCGCATGGGGACTGTCCCCGAAATATGATTTCTTTAGCAGATCTGTCATTATATCTGAACAAATTAATGTTTTTTGATCCCAAATTGGATGTAGAGAAAGTAGATCCTTATATGACCAATGGTTTAATGATTAAGGGATCTGATCAAATTGAAAATATCGGTTTTGCCGTTTCTGCTTCAGTTGAACTCTTTAAACTTGCTAAACAAAATAATTGCCAGGTAGTTATAGTCCATCATTCATTTAATCTGCCCAAAACAAATAACTATGATTATATTTTTCAAGAAAGATTCGCTTATCTTATTAAAAACAACTTATCACTTTTCGCTTATCACTTTTTATTAGATGCCCATCCGGAAATAGGTAATAACGTTTCCATCTTAAAAACTATCGGTGCTACTCCTGATAAACCTTTTCTTCACCATGGTAATCCCTGGGGATATACCGGAATATTTCACCGTCCTCGTCCCGTCTCAGATCTTAAAAAAATTCTCTCCTCCTATTTTTCCCCGCGTTCAGTTTATTATGATTTCGGTTCTCAGTCAGTAAAAAAAGTCGTCGCTGTCTCGGGCAAAGGTGCCCCATTGGCATCGAGTATGTCTGATTTAATCAATGACAAAGTCGATCTCTATATTACGGGAGAAGTCCATGAATGGAACAGGGAGTTATTCCGTGAAGCGGGAATTAATTTCATCGCCGGCGGCCACTATCACACAGAAATGTTCGGCATAAAAGCCCTGTTGGAAAAACTAAAAAAAGACCTTCCTCAAATAACTCCCCTCTGGCTGGATCTTACAAACGAAGTATGAAAGATGAAAAGCGAATAAACCTGGCAAAGAAAATTATTAATAATAATATCTACTTAACTTTAGGGACTGCAGATAATAAAATTCCCTGGACTGCGCCATTATTTTACGCAGTCAATAACAAATACGAATTTTATTTCATTTCAAAGAAAGATTCTCTTCACATAAAACATATATCTAATAATCCTAAAGTTTCATTTTCAATTTTCGATTCTCATCAGAAAGAAGGAACAGGCAACGGGGTCCAGGGATCGGGTATTTCTATTCGGATATCTGATCATGAAATAGAGGAAGCATTAAAATGGTATAAGTCGGATTTTATTGAAATGAAAAAAGAATCTTTTACAGGAAGCGCTCCTCTCCGTTTTTATAAAATAATTCCTGATCATTTCTATATCCTGGATCCGGATGAAGAAACCGATGTTCGGATAGAAGTGGTCTTATGAGACTAATTCAAAACGTAATGAAATCATCCCGCGCGGCAACCGTTCGGAACCGATTTTTCTGGTATAGCTAAAACCGGAGTAATACCGTCTGGATAGCCTATATCAAACAGCATTCCCTCCGATACTATTCCCATCATTTCTCTCGGCTCCAGATTAACAACAAATAAAGCCTGCTTTCCTTCAATCTCTTTTGGATTGGTTCTTTCTTTCTTGAGTCCTACAACAATATTTCTTTTATGATCACCAAAATCAACCACCAGCTTGACCAGTTTATCAGAATTTTCAATATCTATTACCTCCTCGATAGTTCCTATTCGTATATCAATCTTTTCCAGGTCCGAATATTTAATTGTTGGTTTCACCGTAGCCTGCTTCATGTTATTTTCTATCTTAATTTTGCCAGATCATTAATAAATACATCAACTGCTTTTTCATCCGTTGCCCAGGAAGTTACTAACCTGATGGCAGAATTAGTTTCATCTATTATTGTCCAAACATAAAATCCGTATAATTCTTCTAATTTTTTAATAACTTTATTTGG
>Ga0155407_106_pt2 | contig 41938 bp, 48 predicted proteins | sample RifCSPhighO2_02_FD_106375 | JGI IMG/M metagenome (GOLD analysis project Ga0155407, IMG submission 106375) | Candidatus Gottesmanbacteria bacterium RIFCSPHIGHO2_02_FULL_39_14
GGAAAAGAATGGGATCGGCAGCCCAACTGGATGTCTGGAAAACAAGAAGAAATGTGGCAGGGTGGCTGGCTAACGGCCGGAGGGAGTTCTGGGATGAATTGGAACATCTGGATGTATTGCCTCCCCATGCGGAATTTTACCATTATGCTCCGGGTAATATTCCGGAAAAATGTGATATCCATACTTTACGGGAACTGGTCCATGCGACCAATGCCGATGTCTGGAAGGAAATAATTCTTTTGGGTATGGCACTGGCGATGGGGATAACTATTTGGCGCGGGTTGACGGCCAAAAGCGAGGAGGAAGAAGGCGGGGGAGGTCATTGAGGAGACTGGCCAGCTGGTTTTCCGTTTTGTTTCTTTCCGCAGTAATTTTAACCTACATATCTTTCATTTTAACGGACAATTTTTTTTACTACGAATCTGATTTCCTGCCTTTTTACGTTTCGGCAAAAATCTTCCGGGAAGACTTCCGGAAAATATATGATTTTGAGACGATTCTCTCGTATGAGAAAAAGTTATTTCCGGCACCTTATAAAACAGAAGAAAATTATGCGATTAATCCTTTTATAAATACTCCTTACCTGATTCTTCTCTATCTTCCGTTAAGTTATCTGCCACCACGCTTTGCATTCTTCACCGCGGCGGGATTAATGGCAGTGATACTGGGAATTGACTTATATCTTCTACATCGCCTTTTTGCACCGAAAGAGAAGGCTGTTCTTCCCATTTTGACTGCACTTTCCTTTGCCCCATCTTTTGTGACTATTTTTCAGACACAGAATTCTCTCGTGACATTACTGATTATTATTGGCTGTTACAGCTTAATAAAAAGGGAAAAGTATTTTCAAACCGGTTTGTTGGCCAGTTTATTACTCTACAAACTGCAAATTGCCGTTGTGGTCTTGGCATTTCTTATGTTATTGAGAAAGGGGAAAATAATTGCCGGTTTTTTATGCGGAGGATTGTTGGTCTTTTTTATTTCGGCTTTAATGCTTGGCGGGGATATCAATATTTTTATTAAGGCTAATTTATGGTATGTATTGCAATATGAGCAGCAACCGGTTAACAACCTATATATGATTTCCTGGCAGGGATTTATTACCCAACTGTATTACCTTTTCAACGGGTTAAAATACGCTACCCTGATGAGGATTTCAGCACTATTTTTAAGCATAATCACAGTGATTTCGGCAGGAATAAAAATATTAAAGATCCCAAAAATTGAGAACTTTCTTCCGGAAATATTTTCCCTAATGTGTATAACTATTCTTTTATCCGCCATGCATGTCCAGTCGCATGAGGCTGTTTTATTGCTATTCCCGTTTTTTGTTTTTATTTCTAAAGCTGCCAATAAAATGGCGATAATTGTATTCTTGGGCTGGTTAATTTTTTTACTTTCATTCTTTACACCATTTTATCCGCGGCCGTTATACTTGGCGCCCACGCTATATTTATTTTTAATTTTTAAACTGATATCCGGTTCATTCGGACGAAATCAGACAGCAAAAGTGAAGAGCGGCAGGCAGTAATTGTCGGGGGCGTGAATTAATTTTTTTATTACTTTTTCGCTTTAAACATTTCAAGGATTGGCTTCATATAATAGAACTGGCTGGCAGCTCCCATGGCTGTCTGGGCACCGCCAGTTAAGGGAGCAAAGGCTGTACCGGCAGTCATAGGCAGAACAGGTTTGGGATGGAACTGTTTTTTGACGGTAGCAATCAGAGTCGGAGCCAGGAAGAGAACTCCCAGACCAAGGAAAGCAGAAAAAGCTCCTTTTCCAGGCATCCAGGTTAAGGGAGGGGTTAAAAGCTGATCGGCATCCATATCCATCTGGGTAAGGAATTCGGCAAACATCAAAACAGCAACTGTTGTGGGATAGACAACCAGATTGGCTGCGATATTTAAGAACCATTGGGAAAAGGCAGACCGACCCGGGATAGCTTCAAAAAGAAGATGAAGAGGTCCCAGGATTAAACCAATCAGAAGCTGGATATAAGAATTGAGAAGAAGCAATAAGATTCTGATCATAGTGAAGAGGACTCCCAGGGTAATGATCAGTCCGAAAATCAAATCAGGTGAGAAAGGACCCAGTAAAGTTCCGATGCTTTTAAAGGCAAAAAATTTCAGCATACCACCGATTAACGTTCCAATTCCGGATATTCCGTGGACGGCCAGATTGGGAAACATGATATTATCCCAACTGCTGAAACCGGCGCTTACAACGGTCCGAACTAAATCCCAACCACTGGCATTCATATAATAGGTTTGGAATTCGGCAACCCGATCGCCCTGGCCGATGCCTTGGGCAACCAGACCAATAATAACAGCCATTGCCAGGTACATCATGTCAACCATAAATCCAACTATGGGATAGGAAAGAGTGATCAGTAAAATGGTAACAACGATTCTGGGGATAGCCGCCTGAACGGTAATAATAGTTTTAGGATCGATTTTCATGCGGAAAATGATCATGAAACCGATGACGATCATGACGATGATTAAGGCAGAATAAGCGATATTTCTGGTAGCATTCCATAAAGGCAAAAGCGGTTTTAGTCCGGCAAAACCGATACCCTGGGCATAGGCAGGAGCGGCAAGACCGGCATTGGCCAGGATATATTGGGTATATGCAAGACCTGAGGCCGGCGGATGCTCATAGATAGTAGCGATCAGATCAGTAACGGTTCCCATAGCTGTGGCCCGGCCTTTGTTAACGGCACCCATATCGGTGGTATAAGAGAGGATACCGCCTAAAATGGCCCCAACTCTGGTCCTTTCGGCCCGATCGCTAAAGACCGGAATTTCATCGGGATTATTTTTTTCAATTTCCTGGGCTTGTTCTTCATTTTCTATATAAGTTCCGACATCAAAGGGTTTAAAAAGATCACCTTCTTGTTGGGCGGAAATTTTATGAGGAGATAAGAGGAATGGGAAGATTAGTAAGGATAAAAAGAAAATTATAGAAATTATTTTTTTGGGCAGACGTGTCATTACTTTAATTACACTGCTTTTAAGGAAGGGTGTCAAGAATCGTAAAGACATGAGTTTGATAGTTCTGATCGATTTGTTCCAATAAGCCTTCATATTTTTTATCGGGATTGGATGTTGTGTATTCTTCCAAACAGCGGACGGAAAAAGACGGACGGGACCTGAAATCACAGATTAAATAAATAACTTCTTTGCCTCCTAAAGGGATAAAGTCTCTATCTGTATTGGCAACTTTGGCATGTTTTTGGTGGTATTTTTTTTCCAGGAAATACCAGACGAGAAAGCTGTTTTTATAATTATCTTCCGGGGTGACAACGAACACCTGATAGAAATTATCTTTTTTCAATCCCATTTCTTTTTTTCTTTTACTCACGTCGGACATAATTAAATCGGTCAGTTTAGCGTAGGTACGGTAGTCGCCGGATACCCAGGGAACTGATTCCCATAAGCCTTTAATAAATAAAAATAACGTTACTACTGCCACCGATACTGTTACCACTTTGAGAAGCAGAGTTTTGGATTTTAAATTTTCGATTAAAAGGTAGGATACTCCAAGAAAAACAAAGGGAGTAATAATTATAAGATAGTGCAAGTATATATCTTTCTGGGCAACGGCTGCCAATAAGAGAAAGTAGCCGATACAGCCAATAGGAATAAATAAGCCTTTTATTTTTTTTAAATCGGCCCGTAAAAGCAGTGAAAGCAAAAGCAGCACGTAAGAGATAAAAAAAATAACAGAATTTAAACGAGAAAAGAACAAAAGCAGGAGAAGTTTTCCCCAATTTAATAAAAAAACTAAAAATACATTATTGGAAGAAGTTTCCCGAAGCTTATAAAACAACAGTCTTAAAAACTCGGAAAGCCCATAGAAACGAACCACAGGAAGATAAAAAATTACAGCCAGACAGAAGGTAAAAATGATGAGGAGAAAAATCTTGCCGATATTTTCTTTACCGAGTCTATAGACGGCTACTACGGTGTATAAAAACAGAAAGGGGATAGATGAGGCATGAATGCTAGCGGACACGAGAATGATGAGTATGGTAAGAAAGGCGTAACTGGTGCGTTGGGATTTGTAAAATACAACGAAACTCCAAAAAGAGAACAGAAAAATCGGAATATTGAGAAATACTGTTTCAATCATACTCCCGGAGATAACCATAATTGCCGATACTGCATAAAATAGCCCGGCCAGAAGTCCTGCTTTGCGGTTATATAAGAGAGCGCCTATTTGGTAAAGGGCAATAATCCCGAGAAGCTGGATAAAGACGAAGACAGAAAAGATAAAGAATAAATCAGTAGAAATGGAAGACAAAATTCCGAGAAAATAATAGTAATAGGGCGGATAGGGAAAGCTTACTCCCAGAGCCCAATGTCCAACTAGCGGCAATTCAAGATCGCGGGCAATGTGTAAACCCATGAGAAGATCCCGGGCACTATCGACAACAAAGACGGGAGGATAGCGGGTTAAACGCAAAACAGCTCCAAGAAGGAGGATGAAGAAAAGTAAGATATTAGTCAATTTAGGGTCCCGGGATGGTGAAGATGGTAAGGGGCACACCAGTATAGAATTCAATTAACCTAAAAATGAGTACGGCCACAGCCATGAGAGCAATACCCATAACAGCATAGGTCATGGTTTGTTTGGCACTGGTTGCCGCCTTGGGATCACCTCCGGCTGTCAGGTAACGAAAACCGCCAACAACAAGCATGACAAAAAGAGCAAGGAGACCGAGACTGATGATAACTGTCAAAATTTGTCTATAAATTCCTTCCAGACATTTGAAGGTAGGAACATCTACATCGCCGATGGTTCTGATGCATTCAACTCCAGCCCATTCTTTATACATGAGGGATACAGGCGCTTTATACTCCTGACGGGATTACTAAGTCAAAGATATTGTCGATACCGAAGAATTTACCGACGATGATCATTAAAGCCCAGGCAGCAAAAACAATAATCAGACCGATGATAGCAGCCTGAATTCTTTTTTGGGCCGACTCAACAGCACTTTTGTCACCACCTGAAGTTATCCATTGAAAACCACCGATAAGGAGATAAATAAAGGCGGCTAAAGTAGCTATGACTAAGATGGCACCGATAAGACCGCTAATTAACTTTCCAAGATTGGTTACTCTAAGATTGGGTGGGGTAGGGATGGTAAAAGTAATGCCGTTGGCAAGGACCGGTGAGTTAAAACTTAAAAATACAAAGGGAGTAAATAAAGCAGTTAATTTTTTAAATATAGCCATTTTATAGTATTATGGACATAGTTTAGAATGGTTGTCAAGTATGGGAAATAAAGTAATTAATGCGAGGAGAATAAATCTTAAAGAAATTTTACTAATAATTATAGTTTTGTCTTTATTTATAAACCTGATTAAGTCATGGATAAAATTGGGAGAGCGGTTAGAAATAATTAAAGAATCAAAAATAAAAGTAATTGAGGAACAAAAAAAACAGGAGGATTTAGAAAGGAAGCTGGCTCAAGCGGCGAGCCGCGAGTTTATTGAGAAACAGGCCAGGGAAAAACTTAATATGGCTAAAGAGGGAGAGCTAATAATACTTTTACCATCGCCGGTTCTTTCTGCCAGTCCGACACCGGAACCCTCCGATACATCAGCCAATTGGCAAAAGTGAATGAGACTGTTTTGGTAATTGTGCCAGGGGAGAGGATCCCGAAGATCACTTCCCGTTCGCGAGGTCTACGTCCTCGCCTCACGGTGTCGTGTCTACGGGGCAGGTCGAACTCTGTGCCAGGGGAGAGGATCGAACTCTCGGCCGCCACGTTATGAATGTGGTGCTCTACCACTGAGCTACCCTGGCAAGCTTTTTGATTTTAACATAACTCAAGAACAGCCACAACGGAAGCTATATTTGATATAATTTATAGATGATGATTGATCTATTTAAAAAAAGATGCGTTCCCTGCGAAGGCGGAATGCCACCTGTAACTCCCGAGAAAGTTAAGGAATTACTTTCTCAAGTACCCCAGTGGAGAATGGAAGAGGGGAAAGTGGTAAGGCGGTTTAAATTCAAGAATTTCAAAGAAGCAATAAATTTTGTTAACAAGGTAGCTGATTTAGCTGAAGAGGAAGATCATCATCCCAATATTTCAATTTACGGCTGGAACAAGGTGAAATTGACTTTTTTCACTCATGCCATTAAAGGACTATCAGAAAACGACTTCATCATGGCCGCTAAGGTTAATCAGATAACCTTGTAAGCGAAGCTAATTTCAGTTATAATTACTTCTTGTCACCGCGGAGTAGTGTACAGTTGCACAGGAGGCTCATAATCTCCTAGGCTAGGTGCGACTCCTAGCTCCGCAACCAGGGTATTAAAGAAAAAAAGCTCCTCACTCGAGGAGCTTTTTTTCTTCCACCCTGGCCAGGCTGATATGAAGCACGCAAGTGCTGAATATAATAGCCTGGCATCACCTTTTGGGATATCATGGTAGTATGTTCCACTATCTTTATATTCTCCAAAGTATTAAAGACAAGAAATTTTATACCGGAATTACCATTGATTTAAAACAAAGGTTAAAGGAGCATAATTCCGGTGAGAATACCTCGACATCTTATCGTCGACCATTCAAACTAATTTATTATGAAGCCTATCTTCTCAAAAAAGACGCAGAAGCACGAGAATGGTATTTGAAGACGAGTATGGGAAAAAGAGTAATGAAGAAACAATTAAGGTATTACTTAGAATCAATTACGACAATTAAGATATGAGAATTAGAAAAGGTTAACTAAATGATATACAAAAGCTTGTATTTTTAGACCGTGCTGCTTACGGTGAGTATGGTGCAAACGAAGAATACTTTAAACAAAAGTTAACGTCTCCCAATACTCACGTATTAATTATTGAAAAAAGGAGTAAAGTTTCCGGTTTTACTGTTTTTTAATTTATGGAACCACATCAAACACCAGAAAATTTCTCTGATTTACAATTAATGAAACCGATGAAAGGAAAATGGATGCATATCATTGCTTTTACAACAGAGACTAATTATAAAGACATCCACGCAGATACCCGGCTTCTAAAAGCTGCTGAGAATTTAGCAAGAGAATTGAGATCTACTGTTTTTTGTGTTCCCTTAAGTAAAAATCATCCATATCCGGCTGCTTTTAATTTTTTTGAAGGAAATGGATATCAAAAAGTAGGTACAATTCAATGGTTGGCAAACTCTAACGAAAAAATTGATTGCTACTTTTATAGCAAATCAGTATAGAAAACAGGTTCTTATTTCTTCTAAGCCCCGCAACAAAAATAAAAATAGCGTCTTACAAGGCGCTATTTTGGTAATTATAATCAAAAATTGATATACTTATATCATTAAATGGAAGAAGGTTTTAAGCCGAACGATCAGAGTTATTTACTTCTTCAGGTAAATGACCTCGTACCACTTCTGTCCGGATATGAGCAAAATACGATAGAAGTATTGCTCCAAAAAGCCAATTCGTGGCTTGCTTTGGATTCGCATAACTGGCGTAGTCCTGGTGAAAGGCGTCTGACTTCCCAATTTATGACACAACATTTTGCACAACGTTACCCACCGTAGGATGGGGTAGCCAAACAGAAATTGATAGATAAGTTATCATCGCCTTCGAGTCTGGATGAATTATTCTGGGAAGGGATTGACATTGATGCTGCGAATAATGCCGTTGATGAATTTAATGCACAGTTACCAAAAACCAAAAAGAAGTCAGGTCCGATAGAATTTGAGGAATTGGAAATACCTGCTTTTGTTCCAGAGAAAGCAGATACAGTAACATTTTATATCCATGCCTTACCCATTCACCCCGATCTGATTGAAGCTGAATATTATGCGCCTGAATTCCCCAAAAATCTAATTAACAAAAACGTCTTATTCTACTTACTGTTCCATTCAAAAGATATTTTGGATCAGCTACCCAATTTGAAGATGGTTACAGACTATTTTTGGTCTCGTTTTCCCGGATATATTGCTTATCAAGGCGAGATTGACAGAAATATTCCGGCAAGCATCAAGGGAGAGCAAATAAGATCAGAATACCGACGTATCCGCACCGATACATCTGAAATTTATAACCGTTTGGGCAAAATAGATGGCTTAATTTTGCAAGACAGAACTGATGATGGAGTTCGCGAGATGGTTATGCGTCTATCAGCTTCGGCAGAAGAAGGTGAAGAGTGGTTAAGGATTGCGGGAACCACTTTATTTAGTCTTGTGCTCAATTCTTCTGAAATCGATAGGTTTTTTAAAGATCCCGAAGTTAAGAATCGGGAATATCTAGCTTGGAAGAAGATTTCTTCCGATCAACTGAAAGTGATCGTTGCAACCAATCGGTTATTGCGGACGATTGATGCTAAAAATCCTAGTGATATGCTCACACCGGAGGAATTGAAGTCTCTGACTGATTTCATCCCCTATATCGGCTATTTGTTCGATGAAAGTGATGAACGGGAAATAATGGAGGCAACGGGTTTGCTGACGAACCTTTTTACCGGCCAGAATATTGACAAGCGGTCGGAAATTGCAGCAATACTCTTCCAAAAATTGACGGCAGCAAGAAATAAATACTGTCAACAAGGGAGGCTTCGCAGCCAAATTCCTGGTGCTGAAAACGAAGTTGTTCCCTTATCTCCCGAAGATGTTCTTTATCAGAAAATACTTAATTTGATAAAACAATATCCTCAGAAAATCGGCTTACTCAAAAGTGCTGATTATGACTTATGGAGAATTGGCAATACCGTTGAGTTTATAAATGAAATATTGGTAATCGAGCTGCCCGGATCCTCTCCAGGGCTAAAACCGGTCATTGATCGTATGGCAGCCTTATCTAAGGAAGAACTGTCGAAATTCAAGCCTAAGGAATATGTTGAAGACCCGGAGATCGTCCAATTGGAAATCGCCTTTTCAAATCCTCCAGGTTCCATTTCGAATTTTATTGGATCAATCCCGACATCTCAAGCTTGGGCGGTTTTTGCCGAAGCAAATAAGGAAAAGTAATCCACAGATAACGCCCATTCTGGATAAAATACGTTCTAATTTATTCCAATCCCCTGAACAAGATAAATAGCGTCTTCCAAGGCGCTATTTTTTATCATTTTGGGGGAGATATTTATGGGGTGCCAGTTAAAGAACCTGGTGGTAACTCCATATTATTTCGTCTTTTAGTAATTACTGGAATTTCTAGAATACTTTTTACTACTTTTTCTGCAATTTCTCTTTGATTATTGAAAGAGGGAGTAAAAGCTATTTCCACCTTGTGGTCTGTACCATCTTCCATCACTATACCTTCGGGAAGTTGCCCTTCCTGTTGTGCAAAACCACCTTTAAGATTTATATGTTGCATATTGATTTGCATCATAACGCTTCCTGCTCTCTCGACATCTCGTTGTAGCCCAGCTAAATCATTTTTTTGTTTTTCCGACATTCCCTTTGGGTTAAATGATATGTGTGGGATTTCAACAATTGGACACATCAGAAGCGGACTTATTATTCTTAATTGCTCGAGCGGCAATCTTAAACCTGATGAGTCATCAAATGCTCCCAACCGAGATGTGAGAATATTAACAATATCTTGGTAAATAACTCCCGATTCCTCTCCGGTTAATTTTCCTCCGATTCGTAATCCTGCTATATAGTGAGGACCATCTATTTCTCTTCCAGCTTCATCACGCAATAATTGAGCTGAGAACTTTTATTGAGTTATGTCAAAAGCCTTTCGAAATTCAGATGAAACTCTTCTATATTCACGAAACGCTCGAATTCTATCCACAAACTTTATTTTTTCATTACCGAGTACGTGAGATTCATCTTCCTGTAAATCAGTATGAGCCATTCTTTATTCATGTTAGATTAGATAGATTAGAGTGTCAATTATAGTTTGTCAACAAAATTATATACAAAAATATTATCTTGATTTCTCTGCAGGCACGGTAAATAAAAATTCAAGTATAAGTCAGATTTGTAAACCACGTTCTGATTTCTTCTAAGCCCCGCAACACTTCGACTCACTCCGCTCGCTCAGTGCAAGCACATTAATTGAGAAGCGGAGTGTGTTTGGTTTATAAGGATAAAAAAATAAGGGTCGAAGCGTACTGAACAAATGTAGCGGGTTGAAGCACTATATAATTAGAGATTATGTGGTTTGTCTATATACTGCTGTGCAAGGATAGGAGCTTATATACGGGTGTTTCCAACAATCCACAAAAACGATTTTCAGATCATCAAACCGGTAAAGGCAGTAAGTATACAAGATCATTTAAAGCAAAAAGTATTGTCCATCTTGAAAAGTACATGACCAAATCAGAAGCGCTAAAAAGAGAAAGACTGATAAAAAGTTGGAGCCGAGAAAAGAAAATCAGAATATTAAATCTAAAAATCTGATTATTTCCAAAATTATGATTAAGGCAAAAAAACTGTATTTCTATTTATTGTTGACGATACTTCTTCATGGTTGTCTCTTTTTTTATAAATACTACCAGACTGCGAATATTCAGCAGGATAACTATGTCGGGTATGCGAAGGCATTTAAAACAGAATCATTTATAAGCAATATCTCTGAGGACGATAGCAGACTATTTCCCGGTTTACCGCTGTTAATCTATATATTTAACTTCTTAACCGGAAGTGAAAATACAGCCGGCTTGTTTTTATCATTTCTAAGCCTGTTAACAATTTTTTTGTTTTCAGTACACTTTACAAAAAACACTTTTTATGCATTTTGGATTACTGTTTTCCCGCCCATCATATTTGAACAAACAAGTAAAATCAGTACCGAAGCAATAACAATTGCTCTTTTTATCATCAGTTATTACCTCATTATAAATAAAAAATACCGATTCAGTGCGCTTCTGCTTGGATTTGCCTCAATTGTCCGATTGATCAGCATAAGTATGTTTATAGGGCTTTTAATTTTATTATTCAGGCGGAAAAAATATATTTTATTGGTACAAAGCAGTGTATTTTATATGCTATTTCCTCTTTTCATGCTGGTATTTAATTTCTTTCACTGGGGATGGGGGGGCATTTTCAGACAAATAACGATGAATCAGATTGTCGGTAGGGGAACATTAACGCCGGTACAACTCATTAATGATATATTGCGGACAATTTCTTGGAAGCAACCTCAAATACTTATTTCCGGAATGGTTAACATTATTCTTTTTTTCTCGGTATTTTATAGTTGTATCAGATATAAAAATGATTTCTTAAATTCAGGTGATCAATTATTGGTCAAGGTCTGGGCCATACTTTCTTTAATATTAGTTTTTTCTATCGGACCAACTCCTTTCTTGGAAGAAGCAAGCAGATATCTGATAGTTATTACAACACCATTACTCCTTTTTATGTTTCAAAGACTGCTTAAGCATAAAAGGCTTCTTATTGGCTCTTTGATTCTAAGCATTTTTGCATTTATCTAAGTAAGGGGGGAGCCGGAAGACCTTGGTACTGTCGGATATGAAATCACTACAGAAACCCCCTTTTAGTCCATTTATTGAAAAATCCTTTTAAAGCTGGTAAGGTATTAGGTATAGATAGATATTTATTGATATGTTGCCGGCTTTTTTAATCACTTTCAGGGAAGTAATTGAGGCTTCGTTAATAGTGGCTACAATTTTGGGTATTCTGGTGAAATTAAAGCAAAAGAAAGGGGTAAAATCAGTCTGGCTGGCAACGCTAGCGGGAGGGGGAGTGAGCATTATTCTTCTGGCGATTGGCAGTCTGGTAGGAGTTAAAGTCCAAGAGATTTACAGTGGGAAAACGGAGGAATTGATTGAGGGTATCATGATGGTGACGTCGGCCTTTTTTATTACCTGGGCAGTATTTTTCCTTCATAATTACTTCTGCAGATATAAAACCAGATTGTTGCAGAAGATTAATTCTTCGGTTGAAAGTGAAGAGCAGAAGGGTTTGTTTTGGCTGACTTTTACAGCGGTTTTTCGGGAGGGGATTGAGGTTGTCCTATTCTTGTCGACAATTTATTTATCCTCCAATCCACAGCGTATTTTCAGCGGTTTTGTGTTAGGTGCAGCGGGTGCTTTGATGGTATCTTTTGGTCTATTTACGGCAACTTTGAGGTTGCCGATTTTTTATGCTTTTAGAATAACAAGCCTGCTTCTTATCCTTTTTGCCGCAGGATTATTAGCACGGGGTGTTGCCGAGTTTGCCGAGTTTGGATTATTACCGGTAATTGCTGAAACGACACTATCGTTTATACCGGCAAAAGCAACATTTTCCGGAGACATGATAAAGTCTGTATTCGGGTTAACACAGAAAATGGATACAATTCAATTGTCTATCTATGGGGTTTATGTCACTTTAATGAGCTGGCGTGTTTTTGTGAGAAAGGCGGGGAGGTAGTGGTAAACTTCTTATAAAGGAGATAAAAATTGAAAATAATTCCATTAGGCAGCAACGGCTTTTTTCCCAGTTATAACAGGCAGACAGCATGCTACGCAATTCATTACAAGAGTATTTTAATTGTTCTAGATGCAGGAAGCGGACTTTTCCGATTTGCCGAAAAAGAAGGAAAAGTTTTGTTACGAGGAGTTGATGAAATTCATATTTTTTTATCGCATTATCATTTGGATCATACCTTCGGATTTTATGCAGCCTTTGAACTCTTTGAGAAAAAAAGGGTAACAGTATTTGCCAAAGCAGGCAGACAAGTTTTTTCGGAATTTGTCGCGATGGAACATTTTCCGATTGATTATGAGAAGAAGCATAAAAATTTCAGTTGGAAAACTGTAACTGAAGAAACATACCGTTTAGAAGGTTATAAAGCAAAAGTCCGTAAGCAGAATCATCGGGGTGAAGTAAGCTTAGGATTCAGAATGGAATTCTCAAATGGTAAAAGTATGACTTATATTACAGACGGAGAACCGACTTGGGAGAGCGTAGAATTTGTCAGGGGAGTTGATTTATTACTGCATGAGCATGAACCATCTGATGAAAAGGAGGCAAAACATCTCAAATTGGAAGATCAGATTTCCGACGGACATGTGACGACCGAAGGGGCTGGTTTGATTGCCAGAGAAGCCGGAGTGAAGAAACTGGCGTTGGTTCATCACAATCCATTTCTTAATGAGGCGAGCTTAATAAAAGAATTAAAAAAAGCAAAAGCGATTTTTAAAGAAAGTTATTTAGCGATGGATATGGAAGAGGTTGAGTTTTAGATTTTAGAATTTGACAATACAATTGTATTATTGTATTATGATACTCAAATGAATTGGATTACTACGAATATCAGATTTCCTGAAGATATTTATATGGAATTAAAGATGGAAGCCGCACGTAAGCGCCGAAGTATTGCTGATATTGTGAGAGAAAGCGTAGCTAAAAGAAAAAATATTATGGGAATAACTAATGTAGAAAAATTTTTAAAAAAAGCCGATAAAATAGCAAGAGAAATCAGCAGACAAAATAAAGGTAAAAGCTTATCTAAGGCTCTAATTGAGATGAGATACGAACAATGATTGTTGTAGATGCTTCAGTAGCAATTAAGTGGATCGAGAAAGAAGAGGATAGTGAAAAAGCTGTTTTATTACAAAAATCTCATTTGTTAAAGCAAAACGAGATTATTGTTCCCCAGTTAATTTATTTTGAAATTGCGAATACATTATCCACGAAATCTAAAGTTGAAGAAAAGTATATAGAGTTGGGAATAAACATAGTTTATAACACTGATTTGAAAATTGAACAGTTAGAGAAAGTTGATCTTTTAAAAGCGTCAAATCTAGCAAAAAAGTATAAAACTTCAGTTTACGATATGATTTATGCTGTTGTGGCAAAAAAATACGATACTATACTTATCACTACAGATGAGAAATTTATTCAGAAAACAAAATTTTCTTATGTTAAATTATTAAGTGAATATACTGCCGGCACAAAAACTTGACAGATATGGTAAGATAAGAGGAAATTGATAAAGGCGATGATGGCGTAAGGATGGGACGCCGGAGCTGACCCTAATAAGGTACGGAGGCGAAACCGTAAAAGACAGTAACATGTGTCGCGAAAGCGGAGCATGTCATGAATGAGGTTAACTCATTTCGGATATGTGTCCCCGCGAGGGGACTTTTTAATGGGTTAACGAAATAAGGTGGCACAGCGAAAGTAATTTCGCCCTTGAATTCCCAGAATATTATTTTCGGGAAAAGGAGGGCGTTTTTTTATGGAAAATATTTTTCAAAATATAAAGCTAGGCTCCTATCAAGAGAAGGAAGTGGATTTATCCATTTCCGCTTTCGAAGTATTTAAGCGGCTTTATCCTTATTCGAAAAATATATTTTTGTTGGAATCATTAGGAGAAGAGGGCAAATACAACCGCTTCTCTTATGTAGGTTATGAACCGGAATGCGTAATTTCAGGTTTAAATGGAGAACTGATTGTTAATAACAGACTATTTAAGAGCGCAAATCCTTTTGAAAATTTAAAGATTTTTTCCAGATTTAGTAGCGCAGGCCGCGATTTCTGTGGAGGCTTGGTCGGCTATTTTTCTTATGAAGCGGCTGCCTTTTTTGAGCCTGGTTTTCCGCCAGCTAACAGAGCGGAAAAGCATGAATTTCCGGATTTTCAGTTCGGATTATATTTTGATGGATTGAAGTTCGATAAGAGGGGGAAGAGATGTACTTACTTTCATTACGGGAATTCCAGATTAGACCAAATAATGAAAATAATAAATAAAACAAACGGAAATTTGGGACGATTTTCATATAAAACGATAAAAAATCCGGATGAGAAGGAACACCGATTTAAAGTAGAACATGCCTTGGAAGAAATTAAGAAAGGGAATATTTTTCAAGTGGTTCTATCAGAGAGAACTGATTATCAAATCGATGGTGATAACAGGAGAATTTATGCAGTATTACGGCAGGTGAACCCTTCGCCATATATGATCTATCAGAAATTTGATATGAGGGAGATTATTTCGGCAAGTCCGGAACTACTTATTAGAGTCAAAGGAAGAAAGATTGAACATTTCGGAACACTAGCCGGGACCATAAAAAGGGGGAAAGACCAGGAAGAAGATGAAAGGTTAAGAGAAAGACTCATTGGCGATGAAAAGGAATTGGCCGAACATTTCATGCTAGTTGATTTAGCCAGAAATGATGTCGGTAAGGTGGCCCGCTTCGGGACAATCACGGTAGACAAACTTTCGACAGTCAAGAAATTTTCCAAGGTGCAACATTTATACAGCGAGATAAGAGGAGAGCTACAAGGGCGGCGGAATTGTTTTGATGCTATTGCTGCCTGTTTTCCGGCGGGGACTTTGACTGGAGCGCCAAAAGTTGAGGCAATGAAGATAATCAGCAAGCTTGAAGAGATGCGCCGCGGGCCTTACGGAGGAGTAGCTGGATATTTTTCTTTTAACGGAGAGGTGATGCTGGCAATAATTATAAGATCGCTGATGATTTGCCGAAATTATGCCTATACGCAAACTGGTAGCGGAATTGTGGTTGATTCTGTTCCAGATCGCGAATTTCAGGAGATAGTCAATAAACAAAATGGAATGGATGAGACATTAAGGAGGGCTTCCTTATGAAAACATTGATAATCAATAATTACGATTCTTTCACTTATAACCTCTATCAGTATTTAGGGGAACTCGGCGGCAATCCGCAAGTGTTCCGCAATGATGAGATAACTTACACAGAGATAGAAAAGAAAAAATACAGCCATATCGTAATTTCTCCGGGGCCGGGAGATCCATCCGATAAGCATTATTTCGGCGTCTGCCGGGAAGTGATATTACGCCCTGATAAAAATATTCCAATATTGGGAGTGTGTCTGGGACATCAGGGAATTATCCATTATTACGGGGGCAGGATTGTTAGGGCCGGAAAGATATTACACGGAAAGAAAAGCAAAATTACTCATAACGGGGACGGAATTTTTAAGGAAGTTAAAAGCCCCCTATTGGGCATGCGCTACCATTCGCTTGTTGGTGAGAAAGAAACGATACCTGATGTTTTGGAAATTACCGCAGAAACGGATGATGGTGTTGTGATGGGAGTGGCACATAAACAAATACCAATTTTTGGAATTCAGTTTCATCCGGAGTCGGTGGGGACGGAAGACGGGAAAAAAATATTAAAGAATTTTTTAGAGTTTTGAACGTATAGTCCCGAATTAATCGGGATCACGTTCTAAAAAACATGGAAGCACAAGAAATTTTAGAAAAATTAATAAACAGAACAGATTTAACAAAACTTCAAAGCACGATACTTGCCGAAATAATTTTCTCCGAGGACGTACAGGCGAGTATAAAAGCGGCACTGTTGACTGCTTTAAGGATGAAAGGGGAGTCTGTGTCTGAAATTCTGGGATTTATTGAAATCATCAGAAAAGCAATGGTGAAAGTGAAGATAGATGATTTAGCGATTGATACCTGCGGCAACGGTGGAGATAACCAGAATACTTTTAATATTTCAACGGCAGCGGCGATTGTGGCAGCAGCCTGCGGGGTGAAAGTGGCCAAACACGGCAACCGCAACATTTCGTCAAAAAGCGGAAGTGCTGATGTTTTGGAAGCAATGGGAGCAAGAGTTGATTTGACGGCAAAAGAGGTGGAAGACAGCCTTAATTTCTCCAATTTCACTTTTATGTTTGTGCCTAATTTCCATCCGATTTTCAAAAATATCGGACTTTTGAGGCGTGAGCTTAGAATAAAAACAATTTTCAATTTGCTCGGGCCGCTGGTTAATCCGGCAGGAGTGAAGCGGCAGATTATCGGCAGCGGAAGCAGGGAGGCGGCGGAAATATTAAGTAAGGTCGTGCAAAGACTTGATAATGAGCATATTCTAGTAGTTCATTCTTTTGAGGGAATGGATGAGATTAGCATATATGAGCCGACACAAGTATTTGAGATTAGAGGAAATAGAATTAAAAAATTTGTCATAAAACCAGAGGAATTCGGTTTGAGAGGAAAGGATGCAAACAATATAAGAGTCAATTCCATTGAGGAGAGTAAAGTTAAATTAACAGAGATACTTGAGGGGAGTTTTGGCGATGCGAGAAAAATTGTTCTATTTAATTCCGCGGCTGCACTTTATGTTGGAGGACGATGTCGAAGTATTGCCGAAGGAATTAAATTTGCCGAGAAAGCAATAGACGAAGGACTAGCATATGCAGAACTTAATAAATTCATAGAGTTTAGTAAAAAAGTGAGGATGCAAAATGATCAACATATTTAAAAAAATATTAGAGGTGAGGAAATTCATTCTTATGGCTGAGATAAAAATAAAATCACCATCGGAAGGAGCATTGGGCGGGATGGAAGAGATGGAGGAAATTGCTAAAGAATATACGGATGGGGGAGCGGATATGATTTCGGCAGTGACAGAACAAACGCATTTCGGAGGAGATTTGGGGATGATAGATAGAATAAAAAGAGTGAGCAGTTTGCCGATTCTTTGCAAAGATTTTATTTCGGATGAAAGAGAGCTAGTTGATGTTAAAGAGCATGGTGCTGATGCTGTTTTATTATTGGTAATGTATGTATCTAAGGAGAAGTTAGTAGTGCTTTTTGACAGTGCGTTGAAAATGGGACTTGTTCCAATAGTAGAAGTTGATAACGAAGTTGACCTTAACATGGCAGTAAGAGAAAAATTTCCGGTGGTGGCGGTTAATGCCAGGAATTTAAGGGATTTGTCGGTTGACAGAAAAAAGGCAATTTCATTGATTAGAAAAATTCCTCAAAAAGTAATTGCCCTGGCGTTTTCCGGAGTAAGAGATAAGGAAGATGTGAAAAATTATTTAAAAGCCGGAGCAAAGGGAGTGCTTATCGGGACAGTGCTAATGCGGGCAAAGGATAAGGTTTCGATGTTAAAGGAGTTGAGGGGTGTATGAAGACATTGATTAAGATTTGCGGAATAAAGGATTTGGCGGAGGCCGGAATGGCAATTAAGAATGGGGCTGATATTCTGGGATTTAATCTTGTTAAGACTTCAAAGCGATACATTGAGCCAAAAGTGGCTAAAAATATAATCAAAAAAATAGACAGGAGGAAAGTAGAGATTGCGGGTGTGTTTCAGAATGAAGAGAAGGAGAAAGACATTGAAATAACTGATTTTTTAAAATTGGATTTAGTTCAGTTACATGGAGAAGAAGAGCCAGAAATATACAGGAGGTTAAAGACAAAAATAATTAAAGTTTTTCCGGTGGAAAGAGACTTTGATGTGGATAAACTTTTATTAGAAATGAAACAAAGTAAAGCAGATTTTTATCTTTTAGACAGGAGAAATCAGGGGAGCGGGGAAAGAATTGATGTGGAAAAGGCGAGAAGAGTTGCAGAGAAATTTTCATTATTTTTGGCCGGAGGATTAAATCCCGAAAATGTCAAAAAGGTTGTCGAGAAAGTTAAGCCGTATGCAGTTGATGTGGCTTCGGGGGTGGAAAGCGGCGGGCGAAAAGACATGCTAAAAATTCAAAAATTTATCAGAATGGTCAGATCAATATCATGAGAAAGATCGATACAAAAGTAAAAAACGGTTATTTCGGTAAATTCGGAGGGCAGTTTGTGACAGAATTGCTTTATTCGGCATTGGAAGAGCTGGGAGAAGTATTTACGAAAATTAAGGAAGACCGTGAATTTCTTAAAACTTATATAAGCTTAGTGGAGGATTACGCGGGCAGGCCGACGCCTTTGTATTCAGCGGAAAATATTTCCAGGATAGTCGGCTCGCGAGTTTATTTTAAACGGGAAGATTTGCTAAATGGAGGGTCCCACAAACTTAATAATTCATTAGGCCAGGCATTAATGGTGAAATTTTTAGGAAAGAAGGAAATTGTTACTGAAACGGCGGCAGGGATGAACGGAGTGGCGACAGCAATGGCGGCAACTGTGGCGGGATTAAAATGTAAAGTTTTTATGGGAGTCAAGGATATTGAGAGACAGAGATTGAATGCTGATAAAATAAAACTTTTAGGTGCGGAAGTAGTTCCGGTCGAAAGAGGTTTTGGAGTCTTGAAAGATGCTGTGTCGGAAGCGCTTGTTTATTGGATTAGGAATCTGACAACATGCCATTACCTGATCGGATCGACGGTCGGTCCACATCCATTTCCTTCAATTGTTGCTTTTTTCCAAAAGATAATCGGTGATGAGGCAAGGCGGCAGATTTTTGAGAAAGAAGGAAAGTTGCCTAGCCATATTATAGCCTGCGGTTCAGGCGGGAGTAATGCTATGGGAATTTTTCAAGCATTTATCGATGATCCGGTAGAATTGATTTTTGTTGAAGGGGCGGAGTCGGCGGCATTAACAAAGGGTACGGTCGGAATATTTCAGGGAACAAAAACTTATGTTTTACAGGATGAGTTTGGGATGGACAGAAAGACGGAGAGCAGGGCAGCGGGACTTAATTATCCGGGAAGAAGTCCGCAGATTGCCTATCTTTATTCTATCAGAAGAATAAAAGCGGAAACTGCAACTGACCAGGAGGTAATTGAGGCATTTTATAAAACGACAAAACTAGAAGGACTAATGCCGGCTTTTGAAACCTGTCATGCAATGGCATATTTATTCAGAAGTAAGGGAAAATTCCGAAAAAAAGATATTGTGCTTTTGAATTTTTCAGGAAGAGGAGATAAGGATATGGCAGCTGCGCTGCAAGGCAGAAAGTTCATAAAGTTTATAAAGTTATGAATATTAAGAAAATATTAATGACGCATTTTTATTACGGGGATGTAAGTCCGGAATTTTCGGAAGATTTGGCTATGAGACTTATTAGTTCCGGGTCGGATATTCTGGAAATAGGAATTCCATATAGCGACCCGGTTTGCGACGGACCTGTTTTTCAAAAGTCATGCAGGCAGGCACTTGAGAATGGTATTACTCCTATGACAGTTTTAGCAGGAATAAAAAAAATCAGAGAAAAAACAATTAAACCAATATACTTAACAAGCTACTTTGGTCCTGTTTTCAAGTTGGGGGTGGAGAGATTTTTGAAAATGGCAGATGATACGGGAGTAAATGGACTAATAATTCCTGATTTGCCATTGGAGGAGCAAGAGAATTTTTCAGATATTTTTAACAAATACAATTTGTCTATAATCCAATTTGCAACTGTTTATTCAGACCAAGGGCGGCTGGAGAAAATAATTAATAAATCCAATGATTTTATTTACGGCATTTCTCATTCAGGGGTAACAGGGGATAGAGGCAATGAAAGGGAGATTCAAGATTTGATAGTTAAAATTAAAAACTTAACCGATAAAAAAATATATTGCGGATTCGGGATCAAAACGGCAATGGATGCTAAGAAGATTATTGATTTAGGCGCAGACGGAGTAATTGTAGGAAGTGCGATTGCCGAGATTTATCAAAATAGTAAAGACCCGCAGAAAAGTTTAGAAGAAATTGAAGATTTAGTTAGAAATATTCAAAAAAAAGTTAAACTGATTATAATGTAAGAAAGGAATAAATTATGGATGAAGCAGTTAAAAAATATCTTAATGAGTTAAAAGAGCTGGGGATAGAATACCAGATTTTGGAGCATCCCCAGCTTATTTCCGTGGAGAAAGTCCAGGAATATCTGGGGTACAGAATGGATGATGCCGGAGCGACACTACTGATGAAAACGGATGATAAGTTTGTAGCCATTATAAAGAGGGGCGATACTAAACTGGATAATGAAAAAATAAAGAAATATTTGGGAGTAAAAAACTTGAGGATGGCAACGGAGGAGGAATTCGAGAAGATTACACATGTACCGAGCGGAGCAGCAACGGTTTTTATTAAGGGAGTACCAATATATCTTGATAAAAAGATATTGGAGAAAGAGTATATCAATGCAGGAAGCGGGAGTTTACTGATTACACTGCGGTATAAAACAGACGATTTTAAAAAAATCCCAGGGATTAAAATCGTTGATTTTACAAAAATTGAAACTGATAAAGAAGATTTAGGGAAAGTTATTAAAGGAGGAAAAAGAATTCTTTCCGGTATTACACCGTCGGGTGATGGAAGTCTTCACATAGGTAATTATTTGGGGGCGGTGAGGCAGTTTAAAGAACTGGCGAAGAATAATGAGTGTTTCTTGTTTGTGGCTGATATTCATGCGTTAACGACAGTTCAGAGTAGAGAAGAATTACAGAAGAATATTGAGATTTTGATTATAAATGAATTGGCTCTGTTGGGTGAATTGTCAAATATCACTTTTTTCAGACAATCGGATGTTCCTATGCATACGGAATTACAGTCAATACTCAATAATGTGACACCATTGGGATTGATAAAAAGGGCTCATGCTTATAAGGATAAACTGCAGAAGGGGTTAACCGAGGAAGAGATGAACATGGGACTTTTTTGTTATCCGATTCTGATGGCGGCGGATATATTAATTTATAAACCGGATATTGTTCCTGTGGGACAGGATCAGAAGCAGCATTTGGAGATAACCAGGGATATTGCCGAAAATTTTAATAAAACCTACAGAAAGAAAGTTTTTCCATTACCAGAATCACATATTCCCAAAGAAGTAGCAGTTATTATGGGAACAGATGGGAAGAGGAAGATGAGCAAATCGTTGGGGAATATTATCAGTATATTTGATGACGAAGCGATTATTAAAAAACAGGTAATGTCGACTTATACCGATCCGACCAGAAAACACGCAATAGATCCTGGGCATATTGAGGGGAACATGGTATTTACATATTTGGACTTCTTCGGAAAAAAGAAAAGAGTTGAAGAGTTGAAAAGTTTATATCGAGTGGGGAAAGTGGGGGATGTAGAGGTAAAAAATTTTCTGTTAAAGACATTGATTAAATATTTTGCTCCGGCACGAGAGAGATACCAAGAGTTAAAATCCAATCCGCAAAAGGTGAGAAAAATCCTCATGGAGGGGTCGGAGAGAGCCAGGGAAGTGGCAAGCACAACAATGGTGGAAGTCAGGGAAGCTGTGGGGTTGACTAATAAATACTCTTTCTTCGAATATTAATTTAGCCAGTCGTCGTATTTGAGTTTTTACGATTGGAGGTAAATATTGACAGATTACAGTATGTATGGTAGTATGATTAGAGTATGGATACAAATATTGTCAGTACAACTGAATTGCAGAGAAATATTAAATCTGTTTTGGACAAACTCAACGATAATAATGAACCTCTGATTGTAGTGCGGGATAGTAAACCTAAGGCTGTTATGATGCCATATAGTGAATATAAAAGGTTGTCTAGCTTGGAAAAAGAAGTAATTAGGCTGCAGATGGAAAAAGTATGGGAAAAAATGAGGATTATAAATAAAAATGTATCAGATAAAGAACTTAATAAAGATATTGAAGAAGCGATAAAGTATGCCAAGAATGGTCGTTGACACGAATGTTTTGATACGAGCACTTCTTAAACCCGATAGCAGTGACGGATTAGTAATAAGGAGAGCAGTTGAGGGTAAACTAGATTTATTTTTCAGTCTAAAACTAATTACAGAATTAAAAAGGACGCTTACTTATAAAAGGATAAGAAAGCGGGCGGTTACTAATGATGATGTTAAGATATTTCTGAAAACTCTTCTAACATTTGGTAATATTACTTCCATAACAGAAAAAATTAATTTATGCCGGGATCCTGATGATAACGAACTGTTATCAATCGCAGTTTCAATTTATAAAGATAGTCCTGTATATTTAGTTACTGCTGATAAAGATTTACTGGTATTAAAGGGGAAAATAGAAAAAGTAATGATTGTTACACCCCAGGAATTTTTGAGGCTGAGGAAGTAATAATGTTTGGTTGTTCGGGAGGTGTAGATGAAGTATAATTTAAGCTCATGAAAAAGGATGAAATCAGTTTGTCTGACTTCCAGAAGATGGATTTAAGAGTAGGGAAAGTGATTAGTGCTTCCGCGATCGAAGGATCAATTAACCTTCTTCGACTTAAAGTGGACTTGGGCTACGATTACGGAGTTAGGCAAATTATTTCGGGTATTGCCCGATGGTACAAACCTGAAAAATTACGGGGCAAAAAATTCATATTTTTGGCAAATTTGGAGGGGAAGAAACTGATGGGAAATAAGAGTGCGGGAATGATTTTATGCGCTGATGAGAACCACTCTGCATTTATAATTCCCGTTGATAATAAAATTCCCGAAGGAACGTTAATCAGGTAATTATGATAAATTCCAATAGCAGCAAAAATCATAAGAGCAAGAAAGCAAAGAAGATTTTTGAATTCCGGCTAAACCTGACTCCGAAAAATATTTTTCTGTGGTCAATAATCTTTTTGATACTTCTTTTTATCATGATGTCGGCCAGAGATATTTCAAATCTGTTTCCCGAGAAACCTTTGTCCATTTTGATTAACGATGTTAAACAGGGGGAAGTAAAGAAAATTGAGGTAATTGAAGATAAACTTTTGGCAACATATAAAGACGATAAGGTTTATTCATCAATCAAAGAAAGCCAGGATTCCTTTTATAAGATTCTAAGTGACGCGGGAATTGATCCTAAAAGCGTAGAAATTGATATTAAAGATACCACAGGAGGAGCAGTTTGGTTTAATATCTTGTCCAATGTCTTACCGCTCTTATTGATGGTCGGATTTTTCCTTTTTTTAATCAGACAAGCAAGGGGAGCGCAAGATTCGATATTTTCCTTCGGACAATCAAGGGCTAAACTTTTTTCCAAAGATACTCCCAAGGTGACTTTTAAGGATGTGGCCGGAGTTGATGAGGCTAAACAGGAGTTAGAAGAAGTGGTTGATTTTTTGAAAAATCCGCAAAAATACAGAGCACTGGGGGCGAGAACTCCTAAAGGAGTGATTTTGGTCGGACCATCCGGAACGGGCAAAACTCTGTTAGCCCGGGCTTTGGCCGGGGAGGCGGGAGTACCGTTTTTTTCCATGGCAGGCAGCGAGTTTATGGAAATGCTGGTAGGAGTTGGTGCTAGCAGGGTTAGGGACTTATTTAATACTGCCAAGAAGAATTCACCATCGATTATTTTTATTGATGAGGTTGATGCCATCGGCCGCATGAGGTCAATTGGAGTGATGGGGGGACATGATGAAAGAGAACAAACTCTCAATCAAATTTTGGTGGAAATGGATGGATTTACTCCTAATGAACATGTGGTGATAGTGGCGGCAACCAACCGCGGAGATTTACTTGACCCGGCACTTCTTAGACCGGGAAGGTTTGACCGGCGGGTTGTTCTTGATTTGCCTGATATGGAAGGAAGGAAGGCTATTTTGAAGATACATTCCCAAGGAAAACCGATGGTTAATGAGATAGATTGGGATAAGGTTTCCAAGCGGACGGTTGGTTTTTCCGGAGCAGATATCGAAAACATGCTTAATGAGGCGGCTATTCTGGCTGCCAGGAAAAACAAAACAATTATCGAATTTGAGGATATTGAAGAGTCAGCTACCAAAGTAAAGCTGGGGCCGGAGAAAAAGAGACTGCAGAGCGATTTGGATCGGAAGATGACAGCTTATCATGAGGCCGGGCATGCGGTTGTAACATTCGCTCTACCTAATATGGATCCGGTTCACCGCATTTCCATTGTATCCCGGGGTATGGCTTTAGGATTTACTATGATACCGCCACAGAGGGACAGAATTCACGAAACCAAGACTCATTTACTGGAGGAAATTGCTTCTATGATGGGAGGCAGAGCGGCTGAATCACTAATTTTTTCAGAGATGACGACGGGGGCGGCCAATGATATAGACAAGGCGACCATACTTGCCAGAGATATGGTTGTTGAATTCGGGATGAGCGATTTGGGACCGATAAGCTTTGGTCCTTCTATTGATGTAACGGAGTGGGGCGGAAGGTATATGACGGAAACCAAAGTGTCACCCGACATGCAGGGTAAAATTGACTGTGAGGTTAAGAAAATTCTGGACAAAGGGTATAAACAAGCTTTAACTATATTGAAAAAAATGAGAGAGAAACTGGATTTAATTGCCAATGAACTCATTAAGAAAGAAACTTTGGAGGGTGAGGAATTTGAAAAACTGATGGGTTCGAAACCTGCTAAAGCTATAGTAACGTCAGCGTTTTAAAATTATCCCCATGCTGAGATTGGTTTTGATCGACGGCCATGCAATTTTATACCGGGCATATCATGCTCTTCCTCCTTTAACAACCAGTAAAGGCGTACCAAGCGGAGCAGTCTATGGTTTTATTTCAATTTTGCTAAAAACAATTAATGATTTGAAACCGACGAATTTGGCGGTTGCTTTTGACAGAAGGGAACCGACTTTCAGAAAAAAACTTTTTGCCGACTATCAGGTACAAAGACCGAAGATGGAAGAGAACTTAGTCAGCCAGGTAGATTTAATGCACAGTTTAATAAAAACAATGGGAATTGCGGTTTATGAATTGGCGGGATTTGAGGCAGATGATGTGATTGGAACACTAGCAGAACAGGTAGTCAAAGGAGAAAAAAGCGAAGTAATTGTGGTTACCGGAGACCGGGATTTGCTGCAATTAGTTACTGAGAGGATAAGAATTTATATGCCGGTTAAAGGAATTAGTGAGGCAAAATTATTCGGTAAGAATGAAGTAGTTGAGAAGTACGGTGTTTTACCTTCACAGGTTGTTGATTATAAAGCTCTTATTGGAGACCAGTCAGATAATTATCCGGGTGTTGCCGGGATCGGACCAAAAACAGCCGAGAATTTAATAAAAAAATACGGATCTTTGGAGGGTATTTATAAAAATATTGATTTTATTGAGCCCAAACTAAAAGAAAAGCTTACCCGGGATAAAGAGAAAGCATACCTGTCTTATAAGTTAGCAGAAATTGTTAAAAATGCACCGGTTAATCTTGATTTAGCATCAACAAAACTTATTAGTCTTGACAGGCCGGATGTCAGAGCGGTTTTTGAAGAATTGGGATTTCGAAGTTTGATTACGCGATTAAGCGGAAAAAGCAATAAACCCGCCTCCGTCCAGAATAAATCGGGACTACGGCGAGGCGAGGAAAAAAAAGCAGCTGAAAAACAAAAGAAGGCAGAACAAACTTCTTTGTTTTAATTATGAAAGTGGCTTTAGTACATGACTATATAAAGGAATACGGCGGCGCGGAGAGAGTATTGGAGGCTTTACATGAAATTTGGCCAACAACTCCTGTTTATACAAGTGTTTATTTACCGGAATTCCTCGGGCCTCACCAACGGCGATTTAAGGATTGGAAAATAATTACCTCTATTTTCCAGAATTTGCCATTTAAGGAAAAAATGATAAGCCCGATGCGGATTTTCCCACTCATTTTTCAGAATTGGGACTTTTCAAAATATGAAGTAATAATCGTTTCGGCTACCGGAGCATACATTCCCAATTTAATTAACAAACAAAGAGCATTACACATCTGTTACTGTCATACTCCACCCAGATATTTATACGGATACCCGACAGCGCGAAATTGGAGGAAAACATTTTTTGGCAGAGTGGCAGGAGAGTTAATTAATCATAAATTGAGACTAACTGATTTCGAGGGGGCGCAGAGGGTTGATTATTTTATTGCTAATTCTAATGAAATCAGAAAACGGATTAAAAAGTTTTACAGGCGGGAGGCAAGCGTTATTTATCCGCCGGTGGAGATGGTAGATAAAATCAAAAATAACAAAAAACAAATAACAAATAACAAAAATAAAAATTATTATTTGGCAGGGGGGAGGCTAGCGAGGGCGAAACATATTGATCTGGCGATTGCGGCAGCAAATGAAATGAAATTTAATTTAAAGATTTTCGGTAAGGGGTTTGCCGGATATGACAGAGAGTTAAAGTCAATGGCTGGTCCGACAGTTCAGTTTGTTGGAGAAGTAGGTGATGACGAACTGAAAGATTTATATGAAAATTGCAGAGTACTAATCTACCCATCAGAATTTGAAGATTTCGGGATTATGCCGATTGAAGCTCAAATATTTGGAAAGCCGGTTATTGCCTTCAGGCAAGGCGGAGTTTTGGAAAGTGTGATTGAAGGAAAGACAGGAATATTTTTTGATGAATTATCAGTTGATAGTTTAGTCACTGCGATAAAAAAGCTGGAGAAGACAAAAATTTTAGAGGAAGATTGCATTAAAAATGCCCAAAAATTTTCAAAAGAACGGTTTAAAAAAGAAATGCTTCAATTTGTAGAAAGACATGCCTGAATTACCAGAAGTTGAAACAATCCGCTTACAACTTTCTCAATTAATTTCCGGTTTAAAGATTAAGGATATACAAATTTTCCAAAGAAAATCTTTTACGGGAGACGAGAAATTATTGATTGGAGCGAATATTTCCGGTTTAAGAAGATTTGCGAAAATGCTGGTGATGGATACTGATAAAGGATTATTATTGGCTGTTCATTTGAAGATGACGGGGCAGCTTATTTACAAAAAATTCAAATTACAAAATTCAAATAACAAAAAAGAAAATTTACCTAATAAATATACAAGAGTTATCATTAATTTTACTGACGGGAGTGGATTATTTTTTAATGATGTGAGAAGGTTTGGGTGGATGAGAGTAGTAAAAAAGAGAGATTTTGAGGAAATTATAAATAAGTTAGGTCCCGATCCGACGAGAATTAATAGTGGTGATTTTTATAAAATTCTTAAGTTATCAAAAAAACCAATAAAATTATTATTAATGGATCAGGAGAAATTGGGAGGGGTAGGCAATATTTATGTCTGTGAGGCTCTTTTTGAAGCAGGTCTAAATCCGAAAATCCCGGCTAATCAATTAACTGAGGAAGCTAGCGAACGGCTGTTGGTGCGTTTGAAAAAATCATTAAGAAAGGGGATAAAGTGGGGAGGAGCTTCAGACAATAATTACCTTGATGCCTATGGAGAACAGGGAGAGATGCAGGAACATTTTCTGGTATACGGAAGAGAAGGGGAGAAATGTTTAAATAACTGCGGAAGTATGGTTAAAAAGATCCGGATGGGCGGACGGGGAACCTATTTCTGTTCCAAATGCCAAAAGTGACTCAGTTTGATATCTTGATTTTTATCCCCTATAACATTTATAAATAGGTTATCCTCCTCAAGACTTCACCTTTCACGCGAAAAATCTGAAAAACTGCCAAATTAAATTAATAAAAAATTATTTGAAAGGATCGTAATAATGGCTGTTGTTACTATTGAAAGTAATCTTGGAAGGTTAGCTGTAAATTTCAGAACTTCAGAATTTGTTTCAAAAGCTCATCCTGACAAGATGGCGGATGGAATTAGCGCGTTAGTATTACAAGAGCATCTTATTAATGATCCTCTAGCTCATGTTGCAGCAGAAACAATATTGTCTTCATCCGGTGAAGTTTCATTATACGGTGAGATAACTTCCGGACATGATATGACTCAAGCTGATTATGAGAGATTGGTAAGAGGATATGTTGGCGGTTTAGGTTGGACGAAAGCTCATGGTTACGATCCAGACGAATTGATTATTCGGAAACAATACGCTTTACAGTCACCAGATATAGCACAAGGAGTTGTTGAAAGCGATCCAAGCAGGCTAGGAGCAGGAGATCAGAGTGAAACAATAGGTTTTGCAATAAGAAATCCAAGATTTTCTGAAGAAGAGGATCAGAGGTTACCACTTCCACATGCTCTTTCAAGAGATTTATTACTTGCCATTAATGCTTTACGAGAAAGTAGTTTATCTGAGGTCATTAAACCGGATATGAAATCATTGGTTGAGGTTTCGTATAAAGACGGTAAACCGGTGGCTTTAGAGAAACTTGTTTTGGCTGTGTCTCATAGCGATAGTATTGAAAATGGACAGTTGAGAGAACTAATAAGAGATACGGTAATGAGTGTTCTTCATAAGTATAAATTAAATTTTAATTTTGATGAGGCAATAGTCAATGGTACTGGAAAATTTGTAATCGGAGGACCAAGAGGAGATACAGGATTAACCGGTCGTAAGATTGTAGTTGATGCATACGGACCGGAAATTCCGGTAGGTGGTGGAGCATTTCATGGTAAGGATCCTTCAAAAGTTGATGTTACAGGGGCATATCTGGCTAGATGGATAGCCAATCAGATAGTAGGAAACGGACTAGCAGATAAATGTTTAGTGAGACTTAGTTGGGCCATTGGTCAACCTATGCCTGTTGCCATGCATGTTGATTTGTGTGGGACTGAAAAGAATAGTATAAAAAATATCACTGAAATGCTAGCCCAGATAGATACGTCTTTGGGTGTTGCTATTGCGCGTTTTGGCATGAGAGAGATAAAACCCGGAGATACTAAAGGAATTGTATATCCGGCAATAGCGGGTTGGGGTCCTTTTGGACTTGTTAAAGATGATTCTGAAAGACCTTGGGATCTTGTTGTTCCGCCTGATAAATGGAAAGAATGGACGGCTCCAAAAATTGAAGTTGCCGGTCAGAGTTAATTTTGAACTGTAATCTGCTATAATGGGCTTCTGAATGGATAAATCCAGACCGATTGTGATTTCGTTGGGTGGATCGTTGGTTGTGCCAAATGGAGGAATTGATACCGCATACATTTCCCAATTAAATAATTTTATCCGTAAAAAAATCGACGAAGGATGGCGATTTTTTGTTGTCGTCGGAGGAGGAGCAACGGCACGACATTATATTAAGGCAGCCAAGAAGATAACCGGAGAAATCAGTGATTGGGATTTAGACTTTTTGGGAATCCATGCAACACATTTAAACGCCCATTTCATCAGAACAATTTTTAAAGACATAGCCCATCCGCGAGTAATCCTTAACTACGAGAAGAAAATTGAAAGTTTAAAAGAACCGCTGGTTATTGCTGCCGGCTGGAAACCAGGGTGCTCGACTGATTATGATGCGATGTTACTGGTGCGGGATTACAAGGCTTCGGCTCTTATAAATATGTCAAATATAGAGTGGGTTTATAATAAAGATCCAAAAAAACATAATAATGCCATATTTATAAAAAAAATAAATTGGCAAGGCTACGAAAAACTGATTGATAAGAAATGGAGTCCGGGAGTAAACGTTCCTTTTGACCCAGTGGCGACTAAAATGGCGAAAAAACTTAATTGTACTGTTTATATAATCGGAAAAAATCTGGAAAATTTGAACTCGTTATTGGAAGGGCGGGATTTTAAAGGAACAGTAATTTCTTCTTAATGACAATATCAAGTCTAAGTCTTTCAAATTTCCGCAATCACTTAAAAAGGAAATTTACCTTTTCCCTTAATACAACAATAATTATAGGTAAAAATACCTCCGGCAAGACTAACTTAATTGAAGCGATTTATTTTTTATCCATCGGAAAAAGTAACCGGGCCGGGCAGGATGTACAGGTTATAACTTTCGGAGAAGAGTTGGCCAGGATCAAAGGAGAACTGAAAGCGGAGGGAGAAAATATCGTTCTGGAAATGGTTTTAACTACAGGTGAGGTGATGGGAATTAAAACTCCTCTTAAAAAATTCACGGTTAATGATGTAAGCAGACGAAGCCTTGATTTTATAGGAACCCTAAAAAGTGTGCTGTTTTGGCCTGAGCATATGGAATTGGTGACAGATTCACCGTCTTTGAGACGACATTATCTGGACAGCGTTTTAGTACAGGTTGACCGGGAATACAGGCGGACAATTTTATCTTATGAACGGGCTTTAAGACAGAGAAACAGACTACTTGAATATATCAAAGAAAATAAAGCCCACAGACATCAGTTGCTATTTTGGGATCAGTTATTAATAAGACAGGGCAATTATATAACTAAAATTAGGGAGGAATATATTAATTTTATAAATGATTTCAAATTACCGCAAATGGAGGATTTAGGGGTCAAATACCAGGTATTTTATGATAAAAGCATTATTTCCATAACGCGACTCGATCAATACAGGGAAGCAGAGATAGGAGCTTCAGTGACTTTGATTGGACCGCAGAGGGACGACATGATTTTCAGAATCAAGAAGAATGAAGAATATTTTGATCTTTCAAATTACGGGAGCAGGGGGGAGCAGCGATTGGCTGTTTTGTGGCTAAAACTAGCAGAACTGGCATTTATTGAAAGCAAAACCAGTGAAGAACCGGTACTGCTTCTTGATGACATTTTTTCCGAACTGGATCATGAACACCGGGAGATAATTTTCGGGATGATCGGAAATCAGCAAAGTATTGTGACGGTAACAGACAGACATCTTATTCCTGAAAGATATTACAAAGAGGCGAAAGTGATAGAATTGGATTGAGAACAATTGACATTTAACGTTTGACAATTGACAAAAATGAAAAATAAAAAAATAGAAGAAATTATTAAGAAATTATATATTCCTGCTAACGATTCGCATAAGGGAAAGAACGGGAGGTTACTGATTATCGGAGGATCGCATCTTTTTCATGCCGCCTCTTTATGGGCGTTGAAAGTGGCGAGCAGGATAGTTGATTTGGTGCATTATTCATCAATTGAAGAGAATAACAAAATTGTTCAAGGGTTAAAGGAGGAATTTAGGGATGGAATAGTGGTTTCGAGGTCAGAAATTGAAAGTTATATTGAGGAAGATGACTGTATATTAATCGGCCCTGGTATGTTAAGGGCCGAAAACTCAAAACTCAAAACTCCCGCCTCCGCCGAGGCTTCGGCGGGCAGGCAAAACTTAAAACTACAACTTAAAATTCAAAAATTAGAAGATATTTTAAAATTAAAAGATGAGGGGATGCAGACTTATTATTTAACAAAATATCTGTTGCAAAAATATCCGAAGAAAAAGTGGACGATTGACGCGGGAGCATTGCAGATGATTGATCCGGAAGATATTCCTGAGAATTCAATTCTGACGCCGCATAAGAAGGAGCTTGATTTATTAAAAGCCAAAATTCCCTCCTTCGCCAAGGCTTCGACGGGCAAGCAAAATTCAAAAGAAGATATTAAATATTTCGCTGATAAATATAATTGCATAATTTTATTGAAAGGGAAAGAGGATATTGTAGCATCAAAAGATAAGATAGAAGAAATTGCCGGAGGGAACGCGGGAATGACGAAGGGAGGAACAGGAGATGTTTTGGCAGGGTTGGTCGCGGCATTATATTGCAAAAATGATGCTTTTGTATCGGCAATAACGGCATCATATATAAATAAACAAGCAGGTGAGGAGTTATATAAAAAAATGGGTTTATGGTTTAATGCTTCGGACCTGGCTGACCAAATCCCTATGACGATGAAGAGATTACTTTTAGACTAGAAATGACAGTTGGATTATTTGACTTATGGAATTCAATTTTCACCTGCGGATATTCCTTTTTCAGAAGAGTAATAAATTCATCTATCCAAGAAGGAGTAAGAACTTTTACCTGTTCAAAATCAAATTCGATAATTTGAGGAGTTTTAGTAAATAAATAAGCTTTGGCCGAAAGATAGGCTTCACGGCCGGCCGGTCTGGAGATAAGCAAATCGCCAAATTTATACAGTTTGATAATCATATCAGTATTCTAGCACAGCAATACAGCCTTTAATTACACTTTTTTTCTCAATAATTTTCATCTTCTGGTTAGGAAAAATCTCTAAAGATGCTTTACCTGAATCAAAGCGCAGTCGCCATTTCTTATCTTTTAATACTTGAGTGACAAATTTCAGTCCGTTGCCTCTTTTTTCAGCAAATCTACCTGAAATAACCTGAGTAAAGGCGATTTTCAATGCATGACGATCAGCGGATACTTGAGGAATGACATTTCTGATAGTTTTTAATATTCCCTGTCCGCGATCAGCAAGAACAATAATTTTTTGATTATCATCATGAGCAAAAAATATTCCAGGAATATCCGGCCATTGACCCAAGTTATGATCGAAGGAATTATTACCGATTTCTCCGGCCAAAGCAGTTACCAGATATGCTACGATTCCCAACTTTTGTTCAAGATGTTGCGAAAAAGTCTGCAGACGAACTTGAAAAACATCACGTGTTTGGCAATATAAATCAGGGGATGTTTGGAAAGGAGAGGATTTTGTTACCCATGAAAATCCTTTTTGGACAATGTTTTCAGACATATCAATAGTTGTTTTTTTCATAAAGGTTTTTAGCGTATTAAACAAAACTGATTGCTGATTTATTTTATAATAGACCAGTCTTCCTTTTCGATAACTTTGGAATAAACCAATCTTTGTTAGAGCAATAAGCTCCCTTCTGATATTTCCAACGCTCACGGACAATTTTCTTTTTAACTGGTGCAAGTAATAATCTTGATCCGGACGGGAAAGAAACTGCTCAAGAATTTTGCGTCTGGTTTTTGATTTAGTGAGGCTAAATATATCCATGGTTATATTGTAGTCAATACTGACTACAAAGTCAAACGGCCGATCAGATCCCCCGGACAATGAAGAAGCTGATTCTGGGGTGATTATAAGAAATTCAGAAGGATTATTCCAAATATACAAAGAAGTGAGCCGATGAGCTTCTTAGCGATATGTTTCCTTTCACCCATAAACGTAATTCCCATAAAAGATGTTGAAAGAAGAAATGCCGTTTCGTAATTGGTGTTGGCAATGGAGATATTTCCTTTCGCGAAAGCCCAATTAATAAGATAAAAACCCGTTACAGCAGTAAAGCGGGAAAGAATTATCTTCTTTTTATATTTGGTAAATATTGGTTTTAGATCCTGGTAAGACTGAGGTATTAACAGGAGAATAATGACAAGAGATAGCTGGCTTAGAAAGACAACGGTTATCGGATTGAAGTAAAAAAGCGCAAGCTTTCGAAAATAAGCAAGAGCTCCCATGAGAATTCCACTTGCCAGAGCTAAGTAGAAACCTGTGGATGGATTAAGCTTTTTTCCTTCATAGAAAATAACTAAAATGCCTGAAATTATACTCAAAATGCCAATAGTATTTAAATAAGTTATTTTTTCATGAAGAAATAATATTCCACTTAGAAAAACAATTATCAGACTAGACCGGGAAAGAATATTAATATTCGAGATATCTTCAGTTTTGTAAGCCTTTATGAGAAACAGATTTCCTAAAAATATAAAGAGAGTCGGGGTAAACAAATAAAAATAAGCAATTGGTTCTTTGACAAACGATCCGTATAATATAAAAGGACCAGTATAAAGGATTAAATTAAGACCAATTTGGAGCAAAAAATAAGAAAAAGCAGAATACTTTTTCTCGGTGATGTTTTTATTAATTGACTCGGTGATGCCCCAAAGAGTGCCGGCGAGAAGTGCTACCAGATAAATAAAAATCATAGGGAAATAATAGCATATCCGTTAAAAGCAGTTTAGAAGGATAAAGCCGAGGGTACAAAGAAGAGAATCGATCAAATTCCACAGATGATGAAAAATTGATATTTTGATTGACATATTTATGGTTTTATGGTAGTATGGTTATATTATGGCAGATATGGTGAAAACTACTATTATGCTTCCTGAAGATATTCTGCGTGAAGCAAAAATTACAGCGGTGAATGAAAAAACAACTTTAAGCAAGGTTATAAGAGAAAGTCTTGAGACTCGTCTTGGTAAAACTATAAGAACCAGAAATATTAAACAAAATAAAGACCCATTAAGATTTTTGGGTGCATTTAGCATTGGTATAAAAGTACCTTATAAACATAGAGCAGATCTTTATGAAGAACACCTTAAACGGAAAATGGGTTTTTGACAGTAATCTTCTGATTTATGGTTTGGATAAGTCTTCAAGCCGCTATCATGATGTTTATCATCTGTTTGAATTAGGAAAAGAAGGCAAAATTCAGATTATTGTGGCTCAACAGAATATTATAGAAACTGTGCATGCTTTTGTTAAAGGATATAAAAGTCCTATTGAAGAGGTGATATATAACATCAAAGGATTATTAGATGAATTAGATATCTATATTATTACTCCAATAAATAAAACACACTCAATATTTTTTGAAATACTTTCGAATTCCTCAGACCCTTCAGATATTTTTGATTATTATCTGGCGGCAACAATGCTTGATAACGGTATTAATCGAATATTGACTATAAATACCAAAGATTTCTCCAAAATCCCCGGAATTGAGGCTGTGAATCCGTTCAAATAAACCTTAAAAGAAATTCAGAAGAATAATGCCGAGCGTGCAGAACAGAGAGCCTGCTAATTTTTGCTGAAAATTACTTTTTTCCTTCAAAAAAAATATACCTAAAATAACAACAGAGAGCAGAGACAACGTTTCATAATTAGTATTAACTACCGATATTTTTTCTCTGGCAATGGCATAGATAAAAAGAAGATAAGCAATAAAAGAAGTGAACCTGGATAATAATATTTTCCAGGAGTATTTCCGCAAAATCGGAAGCATATCAGGCAGCGCTTTGGGCATAAAAAGAGACAATGTTGTACCGGCAATATTGGCTGCAACTAGGAAGGCAACAGGAGAGAAATTAGAGAGAGTAATTTTATTTAAATAAGCTACCATTCCAAAACATATTCCTCCTGATAAGGCAAAAATAAATCCCGATGACAGATGAAGGGATTTTCCATTATAAAAAATAACAATAATACCCAGGAGAATAAGGAAAATCCCCAATAAATTTAGATAGGAAATCCTTTCCGAAAGCAATAAATACCCATTCAGAAAGTTGACTACCAGGCTTATCCGCCAAATTATATTGATATTTGAGACATCTTCGGTTTTATAAGCTTTAATAATGAAAATATTGCCAATAAAAGCAAATAATACCACTATCAATAAGGAAAAATAAGATGAGAGTGATGATGGAAATACTTCTTTATTTATGAAAAACAAAAGCAAATAGAATAATAAATTACCTCCCCATTGGAGCAGGGAATAGGAAAAGACTGAATACTTTTTTTCGGTAATATTTTTGTTAATCGTTTCCGTTAGACCGCTTAAAACACCGCCCAAAAGAGCAAACAAGAGATATATGTTCATATTATTTATTTTCATTATTAACCCACCATTGCTTGAAGAGGGTGCATAATCCTTTTTGGTTTAAAGCGACTAGGAAAATTCCATCGAGATACGTTTTTTTCCCAGTAGATTTCCGAATAAATGATGCATACCAGTGAGCAATATACTGATTATTTTTCTCTGAAATAATTTCAAAATCAAACAAGACATCCTTTTGGGATTCAGGCACATCCTGCCAAAGATTTATCAGTTCTTTTTTAGAAGTCAGAGGCTTTTCGAACGGAGTTTCGTAGTATTGGAATTTTTCGGCGAAAAGCGGAGGGATAGATTTTGGATTTTTATCAATCCAAGCCTGACCCATTTTATTTATCCATAACCAGCCGGCATTTTTCTTCATGTTATTAGGAGAGTTTTAGAGCGGAAATAATCATGACAGCGGCAGCAGTGAAGCGAATGGCGTAAACTTTAAGGGTATGTTTCTCAAGGAGTTGGGGAGCAAATATTGAGAAGAGAAAAGCCATAATCATTGATACGGGTAAAGCTGTAATTGTTGTAGAGATACTAACATTTTCCGCATAAGCTTTATTTGCAGCGATAGTCCCTAAAGCTAAAGCGAGAGACATAGCAAATGTTGAACTGACACTATTAAAAGTCAACTTTTTTAGATCTTTGATGAACAGCGGTGCGGTTGTCAGAAGGAATAATTGGGTAAATAAAGCGACGAACAGATTTACTTCCCAATAGCCATTATTAATTAGTGATTTATTTATAAAAATATTACTTATTGAGTAGAAGAAAGTGGAGGCAATGGCGATTCCGATTCCAAATGTAAAAAAGGATTTTAGTGTAAATTTTTCTTCTATACTTACAAACATACCTGCGATGAGTATTATTCCTACTAATCCCAACTGAAAAAAACTAAGTTTTTCGCCAAGAATTGCAATACCAAGAATAACGCCGAATGCAGTACGGAAATTAAATAGAGGAGAAAATACAGATATATCAAGTTTTGATAGTCCGATTATATACAATAATCCAAATAAACTATAAAAAAACGAGGCAAAAAGTATATTTTCCCAGGTATTGGGTAATCCTACATGGTTTAATAAGGCCAGAAGAGCAGTAATACACAGGGAAAATAAATTCCAGAAGAAATTAAATAACCAGATATTTTGAATAGCGTATTTTGAAGTAAGTTTTCCGATGATAGCAACAAGACCGAATAATATCGAAGCGATCCAGGCAAATGCTACAAACGACATAATATGCCAATATTATCACAGGGATTGTTGTATTGAATAGCGCGGGAATTGTGCGATAATTAAAACTGTTATGTATACGCCGAAGTATTCGATAACCAATAAAATTTTGAAAAATATCGGGATTGTGGAGGCATGTCGGGAGGTAATTGATAATGCGCCGCTTGTGCCCGCCTATGAAAAGAAGTTCCGGGAAGAAGCGATTATCAGAACGGTTCATCACGGAACCCATATTGAAGGAAATGAGTTGAATCTGACAGAGGCGGAGCAGGTGATTAAAGGGAATCCGGTAGTGGCCAAAGACCGGGATATACAGGAAGTAATCAATTACCGCAATGTATTAAATTATCTTGATTATGTGGGTAAAGATGAGGCGGGCGGAAAAATAACCGAGGAGGTAATAAAGAAAATTCATGCTTTAACGGTGGAAAAGATAATTCCATCCGAACAATGCGGTGTTTACCGCAAAACCCAGGTGGTGGTTAAAAATACGGTAACAGGGGAGATTACCTTCCGGCCGCCACCGGCAATTGAGGTATTATACCTGATGGGTGATTTTGTTGAATGGTGTGATAAGACAGATAAAGAAGAATTACATCCGGTTATGAAAGCAGGTATTACCCACTATGAGCTGGTTAGAATTCATCCTTTTATTGACGGTAACGGCAGAATGGCCAGAGCGGTGGCGACCTTAGTTCTTTTTCTGGAAAATTATAATATCAAGAAGTTTTTCTCTCTGGAAGAATATTTTGATAAAGATGCGGCACACTATTATGAATCATTAAGAACAGCGTCTGAGGGAGAATTAACCAGGTGGCTGGAGTATTTTACCTTAGGATTATCAATAGAACTGACCCGGATTAAGGAAAAAGTGCAAAGACTTTCTACTGATCTTCACCTGAAAGAGAAACTGGGCGGACAGCAGGTGTTTTTATCAGAAAGACAGATTGCCATAATGGAATATATTCAAAGAGTAGGATATTTAAGTAATGCCGGATTTGCAGACTTATTTCCCAAAATTTCGGAAGATACAATACTGCGGGATCTTCATGATCTTATTAAGAAGGGAATTATTCATAAAGAAGGCAAGACGAAAGCGGCTAAATACCTTTTAAAATAATAAGATAATATGACGTTCAGGAAATTTGCGGAATTTTTCCGGAAACTGGCGGAAACTACTTTAAGAAATAAGATAACAATTATTCTGGCAGATTTATTTAAAGAAGCAAAACTTACGGAAATAGGCAAAATCTGTTACCTTTTGCAGGGTAGAGTTGCGCCTCTTTATGAAGCAGTCGAATTCGGGTTAGCCGATAAAATGATAATTAGAGCTATTGCCGAAGGATTGAACGTCAAAAGAGAAGAAGTCACAACACATTTTAAGAAAACAGGCGACTTGGGAATCACTATTGAGAAGTTAAAAGAGATAATTAATAAGAGAAAAGTTAATAAAAAAAAATTGAGCGTAGTGGAAGTTTATGAGGTTTTACATAAGATAGCCACAGCATCAGGGTCCGGGTCACAGGAAGTTAAGATAAAACTTTTAAGTGATTTAATAAAGGATTTGGATTCTTTATCCTGCCGTTATGTGGTACGTATTCCGATAGGGAAATTGAGATTGGGTTTTTCGGATATGACAATGTTGGATGCTTTGTCATGGATGTTAGACGAATCCAAGCGATATAGACCTGAAATAGAAAAAGCTTATAACGTAAGGCCGGATTTGGGGTTTATTGCGGAAACGGTTAAAGTAAAAGGTATTGCAGGGTTGACAGATATAAAGCCGAAAGTGGGTTCACCAATTCTGATGGCGAGGGCGGAAAGAATGACTTCGGGGGAGGATATTATAGAGAAAATAGGAAAGTGTGCTGTAGAGCCCAAGTACGATGGGCTGAGATTACAGGGGCATCTTCAAACAACAAAAATATCTTTGTTCTCAAGAAATCTGGAGAATGTGACGCAAATGTATCCGGATATTGTTGAAGGAATGAAACAACAGCTAAAAGCGAATGAAGCCATAATTGAGGGTGAGGCTGTTGCCTACAATCCAAATACGGGTGAATATCTTCCGTTTCAGGAGACTGTACAGAGAAAAAGAAAGTATGATATTGAGGCTTACGCCCGCGAGATACCATTAAAACTTTTCGCCTTTGAACTTTTATACAAAGACGGAAAAAATTACATAGGCAAGCCTTATATTGAAAGAAGAAGGCAACTAGAGAAAACAGTTGAGCGTGGGGAGACAATATTAGTTTCCCAGGAAGAAGTGGTGGATGATGTACGGAGGCTTGAGGAGATTTTTCAAGATGCGATCAGCCGCGGTTTGGAAGGGGTGATGGCTAAAAAGTTAAACGGAATTTACCGGGCAGGGTCGCGGGACTTCACTTGGATTAAATATAAGAGAAGCTATGCGGGATCACTTTCGGATACGATTGATGCTGTGGTGATGGGTTATGATTTTGGACAGGGGAAGAGGACAGGTTTCGGGATAGGAGATTTTTTAATAGGAATTTATGATGAAAAGGATGAAAGATTTCTGACTGTTGCTAAAATCGGCACCGGACTTACAGATAGTGAATGGAAAACGATAAAAGTGAGAAGTGATGAGTTAAAAGTTAAAGTTAAACCAAAAAATTATGAAGTGGATAAGATTATGGATTGTGATATTTGGATTGAGCCAAGAATCGTTACAGAGATCAGGGCTGATGAAATAACCAGATCTCCGGTTCATACAGCTGGGAGAATTATGGGGCCGTCTAAATCCGGCAAGGCATTTGAGGTGAAAGAAGCGGGACTGGCCTTGAGGTTTCCAAGGTTGGAGAGATTCCGGGATGATAAAAAACCTGCGGATGCGACGACGTTAACGGAATTAAGAAAGATGTATGGGCAGCAAGGGAAGAAATAATTAAAAAATGAAGATAACTATCACAATACCGGCATATAATGAGGAAAAATACATAGGAAAGACGCTTGATTCGGTTAAAAAATTAAAGAAGGGTGATTGGACAGAGGAGGTATTAGTGATTGACGGGGGGTCGTCGGATAAAACAAGGGAAATAGCTAAACAAAACGGTGTCAGAGTTATTCATGAACCTCATAAAAGTATAGGTTTTGCAAGACAGCACGGTTTAAAACATGCCAAGGGAGACATAATTGCCTTTACGGATGCAGATACGATTTTGCCTCCTGATTGGTTATTAAAACATGTGGCAATATTAGAAAAATCCGGAGTAGTACTGTCTTTAGGAACTTTTAAGGTTTTTGACGGAAATTTTCCCTATTTACAATATATTAATTATTTACAGGCTCCTCTTCAGTGGATTTCATTTGAACTTTTGGGTATTCCTGTTGCATCAGGACAAAATATGGCTTTCTGGAGGGAAAAGGCAATGGAGATCGGCGGCTTTGATATTAATCTCCGTTTGATTGAAGATGTTGATTTTGCCATCAGAATGAAAAAAGTCGGCAAGGTTGTTTTTTCATATAACATGCCTGTTTTTTCATCGGGCCGCAGATCAAATGAGGGGTGGAGATTCTTCGCAAGAGGGGGAGGAGCCTTTGTAAAATACTTCTTGGGTGAAAGGACTTTACCTAAATTTCCCGATTACAGATAGATCTTAATGGAAATCCCTACAAATTATATTTTATCGATAAAACCAAAAGGATACCTTACTCAAGGATTAAGCCATTGTGGTGCCTTTTCGGTTAAGGCAATACTAAGTGCTTATGGACTGGATAATAAGACTCATCCAAAGAATTACCATCCCGTATGGATTGGTAAATTGACAGGTTTAACTTTAGGAAAAAACTATTATGTAAATATTTTAAAATCCTATGGTGTTGATTCAGAAATAAAGACGGCAGAGAACTTGTCAAATAATGAGAGGTTAGACCTTCTTAAATCTCTGTTGGCTCAAGATACTCCTGTAATGGTCAGGATAGGAAACGGTTATATCCATAGCACTAAATATAACCCAATATTAGGCAGAATATTTATACATTGGATTACTTTATGGGGTTATGACGATAGGAAACAAATATTTTATGTATATGATTCTGCGATGTTAAAAAAACATTGGAGTAAGAATAATCCTATCGGGAATACGACGAGAACTTATAAGGAGATACTTAGAGATTGGAATTTCGGAAAGTGGCATCCTTTAAATTGGATAGTCATACCAAAAAACTTTGTCTATATTAAAATCAAACAGAATTAGAAAGTAAACTAATATTTGCTTATTACCGATTTCGTTTAAGTGGTGAATAGAATAATGAACTAACTAATCCAGCTAGGCTAACTATAAACAGTAGGAAGCTAACACGTATTATTAATTGTAACAATTGAAATAATATCACTTTTTTTCATAATATCAGGAATGAGTTTTGTAAATTAATTGAAAAAGATATAATCATTGCGGATTTGTCTTAGCCTATGTCATCCTGAACGAAGTGAAGGATCTCTCAATTTATTTGAGAAATATACTGGCATACGCCAGAGATTCTTCGGCTTCGCCTCAGAATGACAAATTGTCATCCTGAACGAAGTCAAGCTTAGCTTGATGAAGTGAAGGATCTCTGAACTTGTTTCAGATTTCATTTGATAGATTATTAAAATCAGGATTAATGGTTTTAATTAAAGCTATCTTTTTCTTTCTGGTCCAACCTTTGATTTTCTTTTCAAAAACTATCGCTTCTTCTATATTTCTAAATTCAGTTAAATAGATTAATTTATTAAGATTATATTTTGAAGTAAAACCGGGAATTGATTTTAAACTATGCTCATTTATTCTTCTTACTATATTATTGGTTACTCCTATATAAAGTTTATTGGATTTATTAGTCAGAATATAAACATAATAAGTCATTAATTAAAGTATCTCACATTCGTGAGAGATTCTTCCCCCGCTAAGCGGGGTCAGAATG
>Ga0155407_123_pt2 | contig 41047 bp, 35 predicted proteins | sample RifCSPhighO2_02_FD_106375 | JGI IMG/M metagenome (GOLD analysis project Ga0155407, IMG submission 106375) | Candidatus Gottesmanbacteria bacterium RIFCSPHIGHO2_02_FULL_39_14
ATAGTCAATAGCTATTTGAGAACTGCTAACTTGAACAGGTTTAATAGAAAGATCAGCAACAAAATAATCGCTGAAAGACAGCAAAGGAAAAATAAATAAAAAAATAGCCAAAATATTGTAAAAACGGTTTATTTTCTCCAGATGATTAATTTTTTTGGTAAGGAAAAAAATCAGATATAAAAAAAAGAAGAAAACTAAGATTGCCGATAAAAGCAAACTATTATTAAGATGATAAAGTATAGGCAGATCGCCTACCAGTTTATTTAAAGGTCCGTAAAGAAAGACCGATAAAATAAAAGTGGAGGTTATCAAAGCAGAAAAGCGGAAATTTCTGGTGAAAAAGAAAAGTATAAACGTAAAGAGGTTAGTGGATATAAAGACCATTAATAGAGGAAAGACTACGTCAATATAAGAAACCTGGTAGATGTTTGATGCATAAAGAGAAATAACCGGATAAAGGCTAAAAATAAGCAGATGAATAAGAGGAGAGGACATCATTTTTTCCTTAATAAATAAATTGACCTAAGGCTGCCTTTAAGAGGAAAATTTTTTTTAATCACAAAATAACGACTGAAGGATTCTACAAACTTATCTTCCGAATAATTGCTGAATTGTCCTGTCCTGAGGTTAATTAATTGTTGGACCTGACCGTCTGTGATGGGGATATATTCTATAATCAGATTCCTAGAGCAAGCAGCGAAAAAATCCGCCATCATCGGGAAGGATAGGTTATAAGAAAAATAGAGATGGTGAATAAGAGCCAAAACCAGCGTAGTATCAACCGGCAACCTGTCTAACAGCTTTTGTCTTTCAAAATTCCGCCAACCAATTGAGGGACTGGGATTGATTATATCGGCTAATAAGGGCATGAGGTTATTAATTTTTTCTTTTTTGGCCCTCAGAAAATTTTCTTCAACAGAGTGCGGATCGTTATCGATGGAGATAACATATTGTGAATAGCGGCTAGTCAACCGGCTGAATAGTCCGGTATTGGATCCCAGATCAATCAGCCATTTAGGCTTTAAATTCCTGATTAAGGAGATGACCACGGCGATTTTATTTTTAAAAGCAGAGGCGGAATAATTATTGTCCTCGTAATAACCTGACCAAAAACTTTTTTCTTTTTTTATAGATAATGAGTTTACCGCACACCTCATACTTTCTATTAAATTTTCCAGGCCAAGACCCGTAATTTTTTTTGCAGATATAGCAGATGGTCTTTTGGAAAGATATTTCTGACCTAAAGAATGAAGAAACAGATGAAGAAAGAGATGGAAATTGAAATAACTTTTTAGCGGAAGCATTTTAACCGCCAGATCCAAATCAACTCCATCAAGAAACAATTGACTTAATTTTCCCAACCTGAAATCCCTATATTTCATTAAAACAAGCGGAGAAAGAAAATGCTGGCAGAATTGACGATAGGCCACCCAGGGTGAATTTTTTTTAAGACGAATAAAAGATAAAGTATCGATAAAAACGGGTTGTGTTCCCCAAAATTGAACGTTATAGGAAGAAGCGTCTTTTAAGGTCATCCGGTATTTTAAAGAGGTTTTTTCAATCAGAAGTGTAAGTTTGGCTGCTTCCCAAATTTGACTATAGCACCACTCATACGGGTAAGATATGAAGGGCAAAGGACGCGGTTTAATTATTTTATAAACCTCAGAATTTAATGGTTTAACGTCTGCAGGATCTATCTCCCGATGGGCAATCAGTAATTTTTGACTAACCAATTGATCATAAAGACCGGAAGAGAGCAAAAAATCGTAATCTTCCCGATAAACCTTATTTACAGAACGGAAAATATCTTTCCCATAATGATAAATATAGCCGCTCTCATCCCTGAAGGAGGCCGGGTGGTTAACTAATTTTGTCATGACCGTTTTTTTTTAGGGATAAGACCTTTTTAATCAGAGTACGAAAAAATTGAAAAGTGCGTCTTCCCGTGACGATAACGGTTAAAATAAAAGCCGCCAGAATCTGAAATAAAAAACTACCGGTGCCGGGATCAATGTAATAGGATACGGGTATTTTTTTAATCATAAATGTCTATTTTATCATTATATCTTTTGATATTGTAGGAGAGTGTCTTTGGCTGTCTTTTGCCAAGAAAACCGATCAATACGTGTTTGGGCCTTCGCGACCAACTTTTTGATTTTCTGTTTAGGAAGGTTAAGTGCGGAGATGATAATTCTTTTAATATCATCCTGATCGTGCGGATTAAAATACAGCAAACTGTTCCCCCAGATCTCCCGAAAGACCTTGATGTCCGAAACTAAGGGCAGAATTCCTAAACAGACTGCTTCCAGATTGGGCAGCCCAAAACCTTCCATTAATGAGGGAATAATCAGAGCCCGGGCATGAAAATATAAGTCAATCAGCTGTTTGTCCGAAGCATTTCCAAAAAAATAGACGCTTTTTTTTAATTTCAGTTGATCAACCATTTTTTTTAAGCGGGGATAAAAAAACCAGTCCGTACCTGCTAAAACCAATTTAACCCGTTGCTTAATTTGCGGATCATTCATAACCATTATTAATTTTTCAAGATTCTTATGGGGATAGGCATTACCTACATAAAGCAGATAGTCAAACGGGTAGTATTTTTTTGGAACTAGTTTTTGGGCAAGACGAAGAAAATCAGAATCAAGGGCATCATAAGTTACCAAAATTTTGTCTTCCGGGATTTGATAATGACTGATGATCTCTTTTTTTGTAGACTTAGAAATTGCCAATATTTTTACTGCTCTTTTTAAGGCTTTAATTAAAATAAGCTTATAAAATAATCTTTTGGCCAAATAAATAGGAAATGGTAAAGTCGTTGCCCGGCCGGTCCTGGTATGATCAATTATCAAATCATGAACGGTGACAAGATACTTTCCCGGGTAAAATACCGGAACGTTAAAATAGGGGAAATGAACCAGATCCAATTTGTACTTTTGTAAAATAAAAGGTAACAAAAGTTGCTCCCCAAGAGTGTGCCATTTGACGTCAAGAGCAATTTTATGAAAATTGGGATTTCTGAAATTAAATTTAGGAAGATCATTACTTTTGAGAAAAATAAAATAAAGATTAACAGGGTCTATTAATGACAAACACAACAGCAGATTCTTGATATAACGTCCTACTCCGGTCTCCCCTATTAATCTGGCATCAAAACCTAATCGTTTAATTTTCATTTAATTTTAATTTTAAAAGTGATAAATTTTCTAAAATGGCGATCATGGCGAAAATTAAAGGAGACAACCAACTTTGCCGCCCATGCCGATAATGCTTGCGGTAAAAAAGACGCATCACCTCAAATCTGGCTCTGGTGGAGGCGATTTTGGTTTTCTTATCTGCAGTTGAAAAATGCAGACTGTGTTTTTTAATACCGGAACTTATGCCTTTATAATGGATCATTTTGACAAAGGGAACAAAAAATACCTTAAAACTAGCCTGTTTTGCCCTGAAGCAGAAGTCCAGATCTTCTCCGTACCAAAAATAATCTTCATCCAACCAATTGAGCCTATCCCCGACTGACTTTCTAACCAGCATAAAGGCACCCGCACAACTGTCAATTTGGTGGATTTTATTTAAATTCCGATAGCCTAAATGATAACCGTTAAAAATGAGGCTACTGGGAAATATATTAGCCAGATAAGTAAAATGACAAAAAGCATTCCAGGGAGAAGGAAATCCGCGGTGACACGCATCGTCCAAAGTCCCGTCTGCCATTTCGACTCTACAGGTGGCTATTGCGGCATTTTTATTTTTTTCCATAAAGTCCGCCATTTCCGGCAAACAGTCTTCCGGCACTAACGTATCAGGATTTAATAATAAAATATATTTACCGCGGGCATTTTTAATTCCCAAATTGTTCGCTTTGGCGAAACCGAGATTTTGGCTATTAAGTTGAAAATGTACAGTAGGGTATTTTTTTTGAAGAAATTTATAAGTACCGTCAGTTGAGGCATTATCAATAACAATTATTTCCAGCTTATTATTATCAAGTGCCGTATTTAATAAACTGGCCAGACACTGGTCAAGAAATTTTTTGGAATTGAAACTGACAATGATGACGGAAAATATGGGCTTCATTTAAACGGCTTTTTGATAAATCGAATCTAACTTTTGGGCAATCGTTTTCCAACTGAATTTATTTTCCACTAAAGTTCGGCCATTTTCAGCCAAATTGTGATAAAGATTTTTGTCGGTCAAAACCTTAACAGTTAGGGCGGCTAAATTTTGAGCATCATCAGCAATGACCGCATCCCGAAAATTCTGAGCATCCAAACCTTCGATACCTGTAGTGGTTGTAACCACAGGAACCCCGGTAGCCATCGACTCCAAGATTTTATAACGAGTTCCGCCGGGACCGTAAATAGGGGCCAGTAATACATCAGATTTTCGATAAGCAAGTCTTATATCGTTGATATCATCGGATAAAGTTATTTGGTCTTTGGCAGAACTGACTATGTTTGGCGGAAGATGTTTTCCAACTATCCATAAGCGGACTTTTTGGCCTAATTCCTGCCTTATCTGAGGCCAGACTTTCTCCACCAGAAAGGTGACTGCTTCCCGATTTTGCAGCCATTTAAAATTACCGACAAAAAGAATAGTTTTGACCTGACCGGTTCTGGGTTTTTCTCTAAATGAAAAAAATTCGGTATCCACTCCGTTGGGTACTAAATCAACTTTTAGGTCCGTGACTCTTTCCATCATCAGCTCTTTATCCGATTGGCTCATGGCAATAACGCGTCTGGCTTTTTTCCAAAATCGTTTTTCCCAAAAATAAATTTTGGCGACATCCCAATTCATGAGCAATTTTTTGGCAAGATTGGCTACCTTTTGGGTATAATGACGGTAAACTAAATACTCGATGGTCTGTTCGGCTAAAATAATAGGGATATTTCCGGCAGGTATGTTAGGCATGACATAAAAGGTTTCGGCGTGTATCAGGTCGAAATGTTTACGGGAAATGACCTCTTTTAAATTATCTTTAAGCTCACGGTTTAAATAAAGACAGACTACCAAAGGATAGTAGGTTATGCCCGATAATATAAGGCTGGTTAATGACCAGGGTGGTCTTTTAAAAAAAACCTTAACTTCATCACAATACTCTTTAAGTATTGTCAGGTAATGTAATTCTTTTTCTTCCCTGATAAAGGAAAAGAGGGTAATCTGATGTTTTTGGGACAGATTTTTCAATAAATTAAAAGTTCTAATTTGACCTCCGGACCAAAGAGGATAAGGAAGGTAGGGAGTTAGCATGAGTATTTTCATATTATCTAGGAAGTAGACTGTCGGGAACGAGTTGAATCAAAACAAATTTATCACTGGCCTTAATTAATTTATATTTCCTCCTGGACAAATCTGCATCCGTGGCCCGGGCATATAATTCTTTAGTCAGATCATCAAAGTTAACTGAAACATAATAATGAGCGCTCATATTAATCATTTCTTCAACAGTTTTTTCCATTATGGGCCAACCGGCACGCCTGGTTTGGTATAAAAAGGCGGTATCACCGTTATAAGGGGCAATAACCAAAGCTTTGGCAGGAGTCATCAATTCAACCGCTTGGCCGGCAACAACTATTTCCGGATGGTTGATGTTATAAAAATCACGGATATAATACCAGCCGAACATTTCCATGAAGATGATTAATATCAGTACCAGCGAGTAAGTTTTTAGCCGGCCGGTGAATTTTTGGGCTAAAAACTCAAGAAAAATAACCCCTTTAGCCAAATAGATGGAAATAATGGGAATGGTTAAAACCTGATAATAGTCGTGCCGGACGTTACCGGTTGCAAAAATTGTGACATATAAAAGCAAAGATAAACCCCAGATATGAAAAAGTAAGCCTTCTTTATCTTTTTTGGCTAAGATGCCCGAAATTAAGAGGGGAAGTCCGTAAAAACCGAGAATTAATCTGCCTAATCTGTCTGCAAACAGCCAAAAGAAAAAAGCTCCTTTAAATCGTATACCGTCACCGTTTAATAGCCAGAGATTAGCCGGGGTTCCTTCAGGATAATGACTGGCCCACCAGCGCCACCAAAGTAAGGGAAGGATAGCGAGGAGAAAAAAAACTCCAAGTTTAATAAAAGATATGAAATTAAGCGGACGGTGCCGGAACCAAAGATAAATAAGAGGCAAAAAGAGAAAAACAGCGTAGGGTTTGACAAGAAGAGCGCTGAGGGTAAAAACAAAGGAAATTAAAAATAATAATATTTTTTTAACTCCCCTTTCGCCCTGCCAACGGTCAAAGAAATAAATCATGCCGCTAGTGGTAAAAACCAGGAAAGGTTCCGGTAAAATTACCCGGCTAAAGAAAATATTAAACGGCAAAACGGCAAAAAAGAAGGCGGTAAGAGCGGCGGCGAGACGACCGCAATACTTTCTGACTAGCAAAAAGAGGAAAATCAGCGATCCTAGAGAGGCTAAGACGGAGGTTAACCTGCCTTTCATTTCCAGATTGTATCCAATCAAAACCTGATCAATAAAAAAATGAGCCAAGTTATAAAGAGGAAATTCAACAAATCTTAATCCACGGGGATTGTCACGACCGGAAGCGACGTTAGAAAGATCATCATAGGTTGGAAAGAGGATATTTATTCCATGTTTAACATAATTTCTCGTAACGCTCGCGGTGTCTGACTGACGCCAGGAATGCCAATCTGCCAAAGGAGTGTTGATTTTATAAGTTCTTAGAAAATAGGCCAAAATTATTATAAGCAGGAGATAAAAAAAATCGCCTTTTATAAAAGACAGAGAGCGGGATTTAATTAATTTTAAGGTTTTGCCAATATCAGCAAGATGCGGTTTAGGGATTTCTGCCTGATATTTATCTTTTAAGATTTTGACAGTTGAAAGAGAGATTCCGGTAAGCGCCCAGAAAGTAAAGGCAACTTTGGAAGATTCAAAAACATCGATATAGACGGCGTTGACTAAAAGTCCAAAAAGCAACCCAGCAAAACCGGCAATAAAGCTAAAGATAAGAGGATCCTTTATTATGGCCAGATTTCTCCAAAGATAATAGAGAATGAAGAAAAGAGTGCCGTAAAAGGCAATAAAACCTAAAAGGCCGGTTTCTCCCAGGGCTCTTAAAAAATCATTATCTGTCGATTCAGCCTCTGTAAAATCCATGAGATTTTTTTTATTGAGTGTTGAATAACCGCTACCCAAGAGCGGATTTTTCATAAATCCATTAATAGCCTGCGGCCAGAGCGCATCTAATCTAATGGCGGTTGACAAATCATACCTGAAAGCGGTTTGGGAATAGGTTCTGGGTACGGCAGCAAGAGTTCCTTCTTTAGTAATCATTAAGGGTAGATCCTGATAAACGTCGGAGGGTCTGGCTAACTTAGGAGGCTGATCGCTTTTGGAGGTAATTCTATCTAAAATATCAGGATTATTTTCCAGAAAGTAAGCCCTATCTTTGGGAGGATTACCGATAGGCGAGGTAAGTAGCATTTTAATTCCTGTCAATCGTTGATCAATTTTAAAAAACTTGGTAAAGCGTTCAGACAAATCTCCGAATGACAACATGACGATGATTGACAAGAAACTAACCAGCAAAAAACGGGAGGTTGACCAGAATATTCCTTTTTCATAAGCCCAGAAAAAGAACATAAAGAGCAATCCGAAAATATAAGCAATGAAGGAAGTGCGGGAGGCTGTCAGAATTAGTGTCCAGAAGGCCATAGCAATTACCAGAAAGATTAGAATTTTAAGGTAGATTTTTCTGATAGCGAAGAATAAACTCCAGAGAATAACTTCCGACATCATGATAAAGGCTGCCAGATCGTAATGTCCGCCGAAGGTTGATAAAACCCTGGCATGTTCTGTCAGATAAAGTTGCCAGCCTTTGGCAAATTCCCGGTTCATAGTAGAATAGGCCGGCCAATAAAGATATTTCTGTCCGAAACCGTACAGAGAGACTAAAACTACAGTGATAATTAAAAGCAAAAGGTAAGCTTTAATTTGTTTTAAACTCCTGATACTGGAATAGAAAATAAAAAACAAAGAAAAGTATTCTAAACGGCGGAAAAGATGCAATAAGGCTTTCTGAATATGGATGGTTTCCAAAGGTATCGTTTTGATAATAAAGATGGCTGACAATAGAGACATAAAACCGATCAGCAGATAGATAGCGATGGGACGCAATAAGGGATTGGATGAAAGGGTAATCTTTTTCCTGAAGAGATTAATAACGAAGATTGCCAGGCAGAGCGAAACAATAATATCTTCCAGCCTGATACGGACATTATAGCCTGGCAAAACGTCCATTAGTGGCAGTTTGGGATATAAAGGGATAAAGACTAAAATAAAACCGGCGAATACGGGTAAAAGGTGGTCATCCAACCACCTTAATAGCTTGTGCATATAATTTAAGCACGGGAAACCTACCGATTATACCAAAAAGAATTAAGCGCAGCAAAGCGCCGGTTTTTAATAAAAGCCTGACCGGACTGAGCAAGCGGGGAAAATGTTTTTGATAAAAGTAGATAACTGATTTAAATTCCTCAACAATGGCAGTACCGGGGGATTCTGCCGAACCGCCTTTGAAATGGATAACTTCAGCTTGCGGATAATAATAAATTAAAAAATTTGCCCGCCGGATGCGGAAACACCATTCAACCTCCTCACCATACATAAAAATATTTTCATCGAGAAGGCCTGACAGATCAGCAATTTTCCGCCGAAACAGAAGAGCAGCTCCGGACACCCAATCCACCTCCTGCATTTGCCTATAAAAAAAAGCGTGTCGGGCATGATAAGGCTTAATTAATTTGGATAAAAAGGGCAAATCATCCAAAAAGAACATCCAGAAAAAAATCTTTGACAAATAAGGAGTAAAACCCGCCGACTGTTGCAGACTTTGGTCAGGATTAAGCAATTTGGGGCCGACAACGGCTATCCGAGAATCACTTTTCATCTGGTTAATAAGTCCTGACAGAACATTAGTACCAATCAGGGTATCGCTATTTAAGAGAAAAATAAATTCGGCTTTAGATTTTTTAATGGCTAAATTATTAGCCTTAGCAAAACCGAGATTTTTTTTATTTATAAAGAGATTAACTTGAGGGAAATATTTTTTAATAGTAGCAACGCTTTGATCTTTAGAATCGTTATCAACAACGGTAACTTTGGTATGGTAAGTCAATCCCTCATTTTTTATAGCGGAATAAAGTGAATTGAGACAGTTCTTGAGGAGGAAGGCGGTATTATAATTAATGACGACGACTTCCAAAAGATCAGGATAAGCCATAATTTTTTACTGGAATAATCTAGCCCTGCCAAGGCGGTAATGGGGGTTTTTGATTTTTCTGACGCCAATTATTTTAGCCGGAATTCCGGCAACTATGGCAAAGGCGGGCACATCTTTGGTGACAACAGCTCCCGCAGCCACTACTGCTCCCCTGCCGATGGTTGTTCCAGGAAGAATAATAGCTCTGGGACCGATAAAAACATAATCTTCTATTTTTACCGGAGAAGTGGCAGCCCGAAAATCCTGACTATGAATGTCATGCTGGGAATTGTATATCAAAACTTGAGAAGCAATATCCACATGATCTCCAATTGTCAACGGCTTTCGTCCGTCAAGAAAAGCATGATCACCGATAATGGTATCCTGACCGATAGTTATTCCATGTGGATCAAAAAAATTACACCACAGATGAATTACTGATCCGCGGCCGATATTTATACCTGATAGTCTGTAAAATAAAAGCCTGAAGTAGTGACTGGGAATGTGACCAACCCATCTTAACAACATCAGTTTAAAATCCAAAAAAATAGCCTGAAGGCGATTTACTATTTTTTGAAAAGCTTCTCTAAGGGTTAAAGGGTGACCCATCCGATCGACAAAAATTGTCATTATAGCTATATTCGGGCAGTATTAACAATAGTAGTATAGATTATTTCGGCAGATTTTTCCCAATTGAAGTATTTGGCACGTTCGAGGCCTTTATTGACTAGACCGGTTCTTAATTGTCTATCGAAACAGACTTTTTCTAATAAATTAGCCAGTTGTCTGATATTTTTCGGGTCAAAAAATAGACCGGCCGGACCTACAATTTCAGGAAGAGAAGATGTTTTGGCCACAAGTACAGGACAACCGCAACTCATAGCTTCAATAACCGGAATACCGAATCCTTCATAAAATGAGGGCAAGACAAAACAAAGAGACTGACGATAGAGTGAAACCAGTTTGCTGTCCTTGATAAAATCCGTGAAAATTACTTTTTTTTCCAGAGCCAGTCTTTTAACTAAAGCAAAAATATCCCGGTAAAGCCAGCCCTTTTTACCGACGATAGTTAATTTTAGATCTCTTTTTCTGGCAAGAATGGAGAAAGCCTTGATTAAACCGGTGATATTTTTTCGCGGCTGAAGTGTACCGACGAATAGAATATTATTATTAACCTTCCTTTTGGCGGACGGAGTAAAAACCTGCCGGTCTATACCCGGATAGGCAACAATAATTTTTTCGGGATCAATTCCGTAATGCTTGACTAATTCGCCTTTAGAAAACTGGCTTATGGTGATTATCATTTCGGCTTTTTGAACGGAAAAATGTGTCCAATATTTCAGCTTAAACAGGTCGCCTTTTTTAAAAAGTTCCGGATAATAAAGGTAGGACAAATCTAAGACTAAGATAATTCTTTTAACATTGGTTAGTAAGGGAGCATAATGAGAAATCGAAAAAAGCAGTAAGGGTTTATCGGCAGTCCTTTTCAAATGAAAAGGTAAAGCAAACTGGCTCCAGAGAAAAGAAGGTTTTATGACAATATACTGCCAATAAGGCGCGGAGGGGGGCAGGTCGGATAAGGGCTTGTACTTAAGATAGATTTGAAAATGAATTTTATCTTTGTTGAGAATATTAATTCTATAAATTCCCCAAAGAATCTCGAAAGAATAGCGGCCGATTCCGACCCGGTGAGCGATATTGGCTTCATTGGCATCAATAGCGATAAACTGTTGAGATTTATTTTTCATAAAGCTCTTCATAGATTTGAATGATTTTTTTGGCAGAGGTGCTCCAATTGAAGCGATTGGCATTCTGATAGCCTTTCTTTATTAACTTTTTTCTTAATATATTATCAGTCCAAACTTTAACCAGTGCATTGATAATAGCCTCTTCAGATTCAGGGTCTACTATATAAGCACTATTTCCGGATACCTCTTTTAAAGATCCCCGATTACTGGTAATTACCGGACAGCCACATTTCATTGCTTCTATAACCGGCAATCCGAAACCTTCATAAAGTGAGGGATAAATGAAGATTGAAGCGCCGGAATATAACGCAGGCAAATCAGAACCGACTATATTATTGATGACTTTTATATTTGACCGGGATGCTATTTTTTCTGACAAACCAATGATTACCAATTGAACTGAGTATTTTAATTTTTTGAAAGCAGCCACTACCCTTTTGAGGTTTTTACGCGGATCATTTGCCCCTATAAAAAGAAAATAGGGGCGACGGATCCGATATTTGGACAATATTTTAGAAACAGAATTTCGGGAAAATTTTTTAAATATTTCGTGGACCCCAGGATAAACGACTTTTATTGAATTTTGAGGAAGATGTAAAACTTCTACCAAGTCATTTCTGGTACTCACCGAATCAGCCAAAATTATTTTACACTCCGCTGAAACACGATTCATACGTCTTTTTTGGGTCTCAATTATTCTTTTAGCGGAGTACTCCGGATATTTATAGATAACCAGATCGTGAACAGTAGTGATTTTTTTAGCCCTGGCGGGTATCTGAATCCAATCGGATGAATGATAAATATCAACAGAACCCAGTAAAAGCTCAAGGGGAAAGATATGCTTCCTATTCCAAATAAAATCAGCGGCCGATTGCGGAAGGGGAAATGAACGAATTTCAAGGCGAGAATTAATGGATTTAATATCCGTAAGAAATTTATCGATAAGATGTTTTTTTCTTAAGGAATAGCCGAAGAAGAGGTAATCGTTTTTTTTATCATTTTTAACTAAGGCAATTACCAGATTACGCATATAATTGGCAACACCTGTTCCCTCATATGCTATTTGGGAAATGTCGATGGCTATTTTCATAAAATTTTAATGATAAAAATTTGGCGATAGACAGGCGGCTGATTCATTCTGATCATAAAAGGTAAGGCAATTAACATGATTTTGCGGAAGAATATAGTTAGCAGTATATTTTTAGTCATCCAACCTTTCATAAGAAATTCCCTTAACTTTAAGTTTTCGTTGTTTAAAATCGATATCTTTATTTTTTTGTTCCAACTTACGGCAGCTTTTTCTATAAACATAACAATTTCTTCCTTTTCCGGTAATCCCAGTTTAAGCTGTTCTTCAAAAAATTGATATTTTTTTTTAAATTTTTTACGGTAATATTTACTTAACATTTTATCCTGAAGATAGGCAGGTTGTCCGCAGGGAACAGCCAGACAGACCAGCTTTTCGGCTAACCTTAACATTTCCTGAATGGCTTTTTGGCGGCTGTTTTTGTTTAAATGCTCCAAAGTATCAACGGAGACTACTACATCAAAAACACGGTCGGCAAAAGGAAGTTTTTCCGCCCTGGCTTTAATTCTATCCAAAAGATGGTGGAAGGGCGGACGGAACTTAATATCGCAACCGGTAACTTTATAGCCGATATAGGGGGCGATCCCCAATCCTCCGGATCCGATATCCAAAACTTGGGGCTGGCGGCCCAATTTTTTTATTTCGGACACAACAGGCAAATATCTTAAGGCCACTTCAGGATGCCAACCCTGCCAAAAAAACAAACCTTTTAGAAGATTAATTAAACGGTTGTTTCTCATAGCGATAAATAAACCCTACTCCGGGGAAATCCTTTACCTGAACTTTTCTGAACCCGCCTGAAGACAGAACAGACAATACTTTTTTGTCGGGATCGGTAAGATCGGAAAGATAATTGTAGTAATAAATTTCATCATAAGCAGAAAATTGATTTGTTAGTTCCGGTATGTTTTTGTTCTCTATGCGGAAATCTCTGGCAACCCCTATTCCATTCAAGTAACCCCGGTTATACCAAATAAACGGCGCAAATGGTTCAGGAAATGCAAAAACGACCAAAGGCTCATCTTTTTTAACCTTATTAATCCATTCGACCGACTGGCGCCAATTTTCCCTCTGAAAACGCGGATTAAGGTAATACAGAGAAAGACCCATGAGGGAGGTTAATAATACCACGACAATCTTAGGTAGGTAGATTTTTTTAAATGGTACAACATTGTTAGAAGCGATGATCAAATAAAAAAAGGGCAACAAAAAAATCAGCCTTTGAGGTGCTACCAAAGGAAAAAAGACAGATATAAAAAAAATGATTAAGAAGGGTGTGAGAAAATAAGCCAGTAATATCCTGCCATTTTTTATTTTTCGCACAGACCAACAGCTTATCGCAAAAGACAAAACCGACGGGAAAAGGATGAGAGCATATAGCAAGTTATTATCAAATGAGGCTTTACCGATAATGAATTTGGCCAGGGTTAATGGCACAACTTTAACTACCTTTTCGGAAACAACGTCGGTCCAGCCGGTTAAAGCCCCGGAGAAGCCGACCTGGAGCTGTCTGAACAAATTCGGCAGCCAGGGAAGAAAAAAAAGTACGGCTATGATCTGAGATTTGAGGACCTTGAAAAAGAAATTGGGGAAAAATATTTTCGCAACAAATAACTGGCCTAACAAAAGAAAAAAGGCAAAATAATTGGTATATAACAGAAGAATATTAATTAAGGTAAAAAACAAAATTTCCTGTTTAAGAAATAAATAGGAAGATATTAGGGAAAGAGCGGTAAACAGCATATAAGGTCTGACTTCCTGGGAGTAATATATATGGTAGGGAGACACCGCCAATAATAAAGCGGCCACGAAAGCTTCTGATTTATATTTTAATAATCCGGCTATTTTATAAAGCAGAAAAACGGAAAAAGTTCCCATTAATACCTGAGGCAGACGGGCAAAAATTTCGCTTGTGCCTAACTTCAGCCAGAAATAAAGCAAGATATGATATAAAGGAGGATGGAAGTCGGCGGCTAAATCAAACTGCTCCTTTAAAGGCCGGACAGATTCGATCATTTGAGCCGCCTCGTCCAGCCAAAAGCTCTGGTTGAGATTAACCAGTCTTAAGAGAAAGCTGATAATAAGAATTATCAGTATTATTATTTTTTTTCTGCCCATATTAAATACAGGGAGGCATCGGAATTTTTTGATACAGGCCAGAATTTATCCTCAATAAAAATTATAAGATTACCAACTAGCGAAAACACGGCTAAGATTAATCTTCCTAAAATATTTTTACCGGCAAGCCGATTGGCCAGAAGTAAAAGAGTATATTCCGTGACACTGGCAAATGGTCCCAGGATGGGAAAGAATTTTAAAGTCCGGAAATCATATTTTTTAATTAATAATTTTAAACCGGGAGCGGTAAAACGCTGGAAGTCGCCGGGGGAAGGATGGAACGGCCAGAGACCATGAGTGGAAAGAATTAACGATCCCTTTTTTTTAAGAATACGCTGACACTCTCTCAAATATAGATCTACATTATTGACATGTTCCAGAACCTGAGTAGACAGAATAACATCGGCAAAATTATTTTTCAGCGGCAAGGGCATATCCTCTTTAATATGAATATCGGCAATCTTGTTTTTGCCGATGTCAACTTTAAGGTAACGATTAGGTCTTATGTTGAATAGATTTTCATAAGGAGCATTGCCACAACCATAGTCAATGATAATTGAATTAGGGGGAATATAATTCGCAATAATCTTTAATAATCCATAAAGTCGTTTCAGAACAAAAAAATCGTGTTGCCAAAAAGGCGGATTTATTCTTTTAGATTTATTAACCATATTTTTTCTTCAGAGAATAAAATCTAACTAACCAGATATAGGTTATTTCAAAAAGGGCTATTTTCCAGCTCCTGAAGCCAGCAAAGAGCAGGCCGCGCCAAAAATAGAGAAGCAGGAATTTTAAGGTTTCACTAAGTCCCGTCAGGATGGGATATTGATAAGTTCTTTTAATTTCAAGAAAAAGGGGGGAATGATATTTATCAGGGATATTAAAGAGCGGTAATCTGTCAAGATATTTTAGCTGTTCAGCCTGAAGGTGCGCCCAGTTATTCCATTTGCTGACAAACATGGATAAGGTGAAGTTGTCATAGGAAGGAGAATGGATAACCGTCAAATCATTCCGCAAACACATCCGGCCATAAGAACGGGGATACTCATGGGAAATACCGATCATATACAAGAGATTTTTCTTAAAAAGTGACGGTTTTAAAGTTTTGGCAAACGGACCATTTTTTATTAATCCCTGTTTATCCGGATACGGCCAGGAAAAACTATAAGCATCACAGCTTGTTGAATTGGCTAATTGAGGAATAGTTTTTACTAATTTAGCGCTTAATACTTCATCTGCGTCTATTTGAAGTATCCAATCACCTGAAGCCTTTTGGTAGGAAAAAGGCCGATGAAATTCCGCCTCACCAACAAAATTTCTGACATAAATCTTTGCTCCGAAATCACGGGCTATCTGAAGACTTTTATCCCGACAGGGCCCGTCGTGAATGATGATTATTTCCGAGGCTATTTGTTTTAAACTCTTAAGACATTTAAATAGAACCGCCTCTTCATTATGAATAACCAGACAAGCAGAAATTTTCATTATTTTTTTTGAGCACAGATAAAAAACTGTTTGCCGAATAAATAATGCAAAAGTCTAAGTTTGAGATAAATCCTTAAGAACGGCGGCCAAAGAGGCAAATATTTAACTTTGGTAGAATACGGGAGAAAAGGATAGCGATGATCCATTATGGTAAAACCGATAGTTAACAGTACTTCAGTCAGACTGGCATAAGTTATGGCGACTTTATGATCAAAAAAATCCCAATAGGATGAACCTACCAGGGAGATATCAGGCTGCATGATCAGCAAACGGCCGCCTGATTTAAGGACGACAAATGATTCGTTAAGAAGTCTAAAAATATCTTCCTTACTGTCCAAATGCTCCAAAAGATTACTCATGAAAATTACGTCAAGGGAATTTTTAGGGAAAATACTATTAAGAAATTTAACGGGAGCAATTTTTACGGTAATATCCTTATTTGCCTTTTTAATGATATCTTTATTGATATCAACGGCATATTTTTTATGGGCTTTAATATTATTGATAAATTCACAATTCCCGGCTCCGATATCAACAACCGTATCCTTTTTATTAACATACTTCTGCAGGAAATCACGGCATAAAATTTGCCATAAGACAACCTTCCTTATTCTTTCATAAGTTGTAAATCGGGTATCGTATAATTTTTTGACGTCAATCATAGACTAAAGGTTAATCCGGCGTGTCATAATGAGCTATTTTACTATTAATTCACCCTTTTTAACAAAACAGCTTCCCCTTTTTGGATTTCAATACGGAAACTACCTTCCACTAATAAATCTTCGACCAGATTTTTAGTTTTTTCCAGATTTAAGGGTGCAAATTTATTGGGTCCGTCATGGAAATCAACGGCGATATATTGAGCATTCTTTATTTCCGGCAGGAGGTAAATTTCCTTCCTTTGGGATAAATGCGGAAAAAGACTGTTTTGGGTGGCGACAGCGGGATTTTCCGGGACGAATCCGACGAGACTGTCGGCATTTTTCATCCATTCTTCCTTCCGGTAGAGTGAGTGCTTGAAAACCGAATGGATCGGAGCAGTGAAAATAATATCCTGAAAAATGGTTGCGGAAATAAGCAGAAGGGAGGCGAAAGTTATAATTTTTAATCTTTTTCGGGGATATAATTTTATTAATCTGACTACGGCAAAAAGAGAAGCTACCGGAAAGAGAATCGCAATCGGAGCCGCGTGATGATTGACATTTTGCCAGACGGTGAACTGCGGACCGGAGTATAAAAAACGCATCAGAAACTGCTCAATTGAGGGAATTAGAACAGACAAGGGAGAGAGCAAGGGCAGATAGGCAAAAGAAGAAAGTGAAGACATTAATGTCCGGATTTTTTCCCGGGGCGAAAAAACGGATTTAACCATAAACATCGGATCTTTGATAAGCAAAGCTATAAATTCAGCCGGGGTTTTGGCATTACCTGATAAATGAGCATGCTGGTAAATCCCCTTTTCGGAAATAGCCGGCATAAAGAATTCAGTCAAAAAAAAGAAAAATGCTACGCAAACAACTAAGAGAATTATGGCCGGTTTTTTTCTTTTATAAAAAAAATAAAGCGGGAATGAAAGGGCGGCGGCTAAGAGGCTGAATTCTTCTTTGGTAATCAAAAGGCCTATTATGGATAACAATAACAGCTTATTTTTTTCTTTTTTTGCGGCAGCATAGAAAAAAAGAGCCAAAAATAAAGGTATAATTGTTGCTTCATGAAATTCATTTAAGATACTCCATTGAGTGCCGAGGAAAAACAAATAGGAGAAAACCAGTGAAAAAGAAAAAAAACTGTGTCTGATTTCAGCTTTGGCCAATAAGTAAAGAGGATAAGCTGATGCTACAACCAAAAAGGCTTGAGAAATTAGAAGCATATCAGGATGTGACCAAATCCTGTAGAAAAGAGCATAAACTAGAAGGATGGGAGAGAAATGATTGGCCAGAAAGTTCACGAAGTTGAGGGTGCTGAAGGGATATTCCAGCCGGCTTAATTTCCAGATTATCTGGTCAAAATAGCCCAGATCCCAGCCGAAGGTCAGGAAATGATGGTGAGAGGAAACGGCAATAAAAGCGTAAATAATAAAGATTATAAATAGAAATACTGAAAGAAAAATCAGATCCCAGCTCAGACTGTGATGCTTAAAAAGAGTAGTTACGGCAGCCACACTATCCGCGACGGTCAATTTCTTACCGGCCAAATGATTCCTGCCCTGATAAGATATCGGAACTTCGACTATGGGGATTTTAGCTTTGACAAGTTTAACGGTAATTTCCGGCTCAAAGTCAAAACGGGAAGATTTAATCTCCATTTTTTTAACGAAAACGGACGGCAGAAGTTTATAACCGCATTCCATGTCTGAAAGTTTTGTTCGGTATAAAAAATTGGTTATAAAAGTCAGCAGTTTATTACCCAGTCGGTAAAAAAAGGGCATTTTTACCTTGGTTTTCGAGAAGCGGTTGCCGTAAACGGCGTTTTTTCCGTTAGCTTTTTTTAATAGGGCGGGAATATCATCCGGATTATATTCTAGATCGGCATCCTGAATCAGAAGATAATCGCCGGTTGAATTTTTGATGCCTTGGGTTACAGCATAACCTTTGCCTTTATTTTTCCGGTAAGAAATAAGTTTAAGACCGGGAAATTTTTTTATTATGCTGAGCGATTTATCAGTGGAACCGTCATTAACGACAATAATTTCTTTTTTCCAGGAAATATTAAGATGCAGCAGTTTCTCTAAAACAAAAGATATGGTTTTTTCTTCATTAAAGACGGGGATAATAATTGAAAGTTTCATTTTTTCAGAAGATTGCCCATGTTTTTTTCATAAAGAGGAATAATTTTATGCCAGGAAAATTTTTCTGCCTGACGTCTGGGAAAATTTCCGAAATTTATATTTAACGCCTGATCAAGTGATTTGGCATAAGCGGTAATACTGTTTTGACGGAAATAAAGTCCAGCTTTCCCTATTATTTCCCGACGGTAGCCCGCGGGGGCTACTACCGGCAAATTGCAAGCTAAAGTTTCCAGATAGACATTGCCGAAAGCTTCATTTTCTACTGAGGCAAGACTGAATAATTTGCCCACCCGATAATAATGAGGGATATCTGTTAGGGAAACCGGTATTATTTTGAACCTGGAGTTGCCCAGAAGGGTATTGCCAAGACTAGAAAGTTTTTTGAATAAGGGACCGCTTCCTAAGATCAAAAGAGAGGCTTTTTTCTTCATTGCGGTCACCGCCTTGATAGTCAGTTCCAGACGCTTGTTAGGGGTTAAAGCGGCGGCAGCAATAATAACAGGAGGCGGAAGATAAATTCTGGCAGGAGATATCCGGGGATTAAACATTTCCAAATCAACACCGTTAGGGATAGTAACAATTCTAACTTCGGGTTCTCTTTTTTTTGCCCACTCCTCTCCCCTTTTCGTCAAGGCAATAAACAGATCCGGCTTTAACAGTAAATTCCAGGCATCATCCCGACCGATACCGGCTCTGCCGATAATCACCAATTTACATTTCTTGATAAAAGAAATTATTTTGCAGATTAAAGTCTGCCAGCCTCCGTTGACGGGAATAAGAATATCGAACCTCGATTTCAATAAAAACGGAATTGCGAAAATAGTAAAAAAGAGAATCTGCAGGCTCCAATCGTCAAGATAGAATTTGCGCAATAATCCTGTAGAAGAATCGGGCAGTTTAGAAAAAAGAACCGGCAGAGAAATTATTTGATATTTTCCAGAATTCTTATTATTACCACCCTGGATAAGAGTAATTTGATGATGATAGCCTAATCTTTTACACAACTCTTCCGTGGACCGCTCAGCTCCTCTCTGAATGAGTCCCTGATATATATTCAGAAAAATTATTCTCATTATTTAACTTATAAATTTTCTTTTAATTTTTTTAATAGGAGTAATTAAAAAGGCTAAAAGATAATAAATGAAGGTTCTGTTCGACTTGACATCAGGAATAATTGACGGTCGGCTTTTGAAAAATATCTCAGGAATTTCGCGGTTAGGAATTAGACTGCCAAGTTCAATTTTATACTTTTGGCGGTTGAGCACATCGAATAAAAATCTTCCTTTGGCTGATCTTTGAAGATACATGGCATGAAATATTCTTTCTTCAATAAAGGCAAAGCGGTCTTTAACATTTTCTTTTATCGACCGGCCGTTTTGAGCAAAATATTCAGCCGGATATTCGCCTTTTACCTGCAATTTTGGAAAATGATTCTTATTAATTAGCCTCAATACATAATGACCGATTCTACCAAACTGATGGTAAATACCGACTGACTCGTCCTGGCAATGATAAATATCTCCAAGAAGGTCGTAGCGGTGAATTATTATTCCGTCTAAATCCGGGCGGCTACGGATGACAGAGATTACTTTTTCAGCGGTTTTTGTAGGATAGACCTCATCCGCATCAACAATCCACAGCCATCCTTTTTTGATCATTTCAGCCTGTTCCTGGCGATAGGCAGTGAGAAGTTCCGGAGTGGCCTGTTTTTTCGGCCGGAAAATAATTTTGGGACTTTTAAAGATTTTGATGATTTCTATGGTTTTATCGGTCGACCCCGTGTCAAAAATAATAAATCTATCTACATAAGACAAAATCGAGGAAATTGAATACCAAACAAAGCGGTCTTCATTTTTAACAATCATGCAGGCGGTTATTTCATCCATGTTTCAGATAATAAAATGTAAATAATGAAGAACTTATCACAGTAAATCCGTAGGCAAGAGTTAAGGTAAAGACAGGCCCTAAACGTCCGTAGTGAGGAATGAAATAAAGATTGCCGAAAAAGATAATCAGAAGTGATACTATCGTGTTAAAAGCAGATATCTGCGGTTTTTTGGCAACATAGAGAAGGAAATTGACACTGGGAATTGTGGAAACAAAAAGGGCCGCGGGCAAAAGAAGAGCGCGAAAGACCGGGATTGATTGATAATAGTTATCTCCGAGAATGAAAGGAACAAAAACGGGAGCGACAATATACATAAAAACCATAGTTAACAGAATTAGAAAAACTCCCAGAATAACTTTTTTGAGGTAGGGGATGGATTTTCCGATGGTGGGAAAAGACGAAAGACGCGGAGCTATAACCATGCTGAAACTGCCAGAGAGGAGAATATAAGTAAAAATTATTTTATAGGCAGCAGAATATATGCCGGCTTCGTATGTTGATGATAAAGGAATTAGCATCAGAGCATCAAATCTGGAGGAAACAGCAGAAAAAACCCTGGCAAAGGCGATAAATGTTGAATATGACAGGAGTTTTTTCAATAAGGATAAACTGAATTTATCGCCAATAATTGAGAGACGTAGAAAATTTAGTCCCAATAAAATAGCAGCCAAGGGAGCAACAACAAATGAAGCTGTTACCAATTCCAGAGAAAAGCGGCCGGAATAAAACAAAAGAAGAACAAGAAGAAGTTTTACCAGGGTAGAAGAACTGCTAACAAGAACAACAGGCAAAAATCTTTTTTGGGCCGATAATGCTGCGGAGATAAAAGCGGCTATAACTGTTGTCAAAACGCCTATTCCGGCAAGAACATACAGAGATGAGAATGAAGCGGATTGGAGCAAAATTTCGGATAGGAACGGAGATAAGATAATGATAAAAATAACCATTGCCAAGGAAATATATAACTGGAACTTAAAGGTGTTATTTATGAAAAAATCAGCATGGGCTTCTCCTTCTTTTCTTTTAATTTCCGGATAAAAGCGGGATAAGGAAGTAGTTATTCCCAGATCCAGGACATCGCCTGCCAATAAAATAAAAGCCGTGATTGATGAAAAGACGCCCAAATTGTCCGGTGAAAATGCACGGGCCAGAAAAATGGTGTATAGAAATGCTAAAAAAGAGGTAAAAATATTTCCGGAAAAGATCAGATACGTATCTTTAGCAGTGTCAGAGGTTAAGGAATGGGTTAAAAGTCTTAGAAATTTTCGCATTTATCTGATTATAGCCTTAAAATACGAAAATCCAAAACTTTAAAAACGTGTTAAAATTGCCACAATATGCCGTCAATACTTTACTATATCAGCTTTTTATTCCCGATCCTTTATAAGTATTCCTATGTTATTACCAATCAATATACCCAAATCCCTATCATACTTTCCTATATGAATCGGGAATATTTGCTAAACGACTGGTATGTGAATTTAGGCAGAGATTTCGGTCCGAGAACAATATTTGCCGTTTATTCGGCATTTTGGGGGAAACTAATAGGCTTGCCGATTACTTATTTTGTCCATTATCTTTTAACCGGCGGTATTTTTATATTAGCTACCTACCGGATGGCACTTTTATTATTCAAAAACCGGAAAGCAGCAATTCTCACGGCCATAACGATATTATTTGGAGCAACTTATTCAATTGGAGGAAATTTACTTATTACTTCAGATTTTACCGTGACTCAACTGTCTCTATCAATAAGTTTGTTGGCAATAGTTCTGATACTTGAGGAAAGATATTTTTTGTCATCAATATTATTTGCTGTTTCTTCATACTTTCACCCGCAAATCGGACCTGAATCAGCTCTTCTTGCCTATTTCTCTACTGCTTTAACATTTATTTTGACTGATCGAAAAATTTTAAACAAAAAAATGGCAGTCTTAATTAAGAAAGCAATCTTACCCTATTTAATTTTTGTTATGCCTTTATTAATTTTCTATTTGAAAAGCAGCCAGGCGGAAATTTCAACCTCTCTTAAAATCAATATAATAGCTTTTGTAAGAACTCCGCATCACTTTCTGCCTGCCTATTTTCCTTTAAGCCATTATTTAGCTTTTTTTATTGTCTTAATTTGCGGTTTTATAATATTAAGGAAATTGAGGGAAAATAAAAATTCAGAATTGTATCTGTTCATTTCTTTTTTTACTTTATTTACTTTTTTTATTACCGTCATCTCACTGACTGCACTTTACAGTAAAACATTTTATCCTTTGGTAATATTGCAGCCGTTTCGACTGACAGTCTATATCTATTGGTTTATGGCCTTAACAGTAATTGGCGCAATATTTCTGGCAATTTTGAAAAATAAAATTCAGCCCGTTTTTTCTTTTGTACCCCTGTTTCTGTCGGATTATTCACGCTTAATTCAATTTAACAAAGTAAACACGGCAGCAATAATATTAGGTTTAATTATCGTCTTTTATTTTAAGAAAATTCCTTTCAAAGCATTAACGGTCTTAATTTTGATTTTCTTTTCACTTTTCCATTTCCACGAAAAATTCAATTACGGTTCGTATTATCAGCATCCGGTTCCGGAGGTGGAATTAGCTCAATGGGCTAAGAATAATACAACAAAAAACGATATTTTTTTAATCCCTCCGGAATTTGAAAAATTCCGATTGATTTCAGAAAGGCCGGTTGTAGCTGACTGGAAAAGCTTTCCCTTTCAGGAAAAAGGATATTATGAATGGTATTTAAGAATGTGTGACTTAGGAAATCAAAGCGTATGCGACAGTAAAAACTTAAGTCAGGATAAAGTTACTAGCGGTTTTCGGACACATACTCTTCAATCTTTGGTAGATCTTGGAAGAAAATATCAGGCAAAATATGCAGTTTCTGAGGTTGATTATCCGGAGCTTAAGAAATTATATAGCAATTTTTACCAAGTTTATATGCTTCCATGAAAAAAATCGGGTTTAAAGAATCTAGACTATCTTTAAATAATTATTTTTTATGGAGAAAAGAAAGGGCAATACCTGCAGTTGAAAAAGTTAACGAAATTTTAAGTTTAAAAAACAGACAAATATTAGAAATCGGTTGCGGTTATGGAGCTCTATGTGAAGTATTAAATGAATTTGGAGCAAAGGTTAATGCAGTTGAGATTGACAAAGAAAAAGTTAAATTTGCCATTAATAGATTTGAAAAAAATAAAAATATTCAAATTAAACTGGTAAAAGATGAAAAGTTACCTTATAAAAATAATTCTTTTGACTGTGTATTTCTGTTTGATGTCATTGAACACATAAGCAATCCAAATAAAACAATTAATGAATGTTTCAGAGTTTTAAAAAATAAAGGAATTTTATATGCGGAATTTACACCATATTATTCCGTAACAGGACATCATCTTTATGATTTTGCCAAATGGCCGATTCATATTTTCCCTAAATCTTTTATTAAAAATTTTGTATATTCAAAAAAAATCAGGGGTTTTTTAACTCATGAATATTTTTGGGATCTTTTTGAGTCTTTAAATAAGCTCAAAATTTCCCAATTTCAAAAAATGGTTTATAAATTTAAATGCCTTGATGAGCGGTACATAATAAAATACCCGGAATTATTGGAATTTAATATCCCCTTCTTAAGATATTTAGGCCCTTTTAAAGACTATGCAACAATGAGTTTTGAAGGAATATATCAGAAATAAAAATATGTGGTTAGTCTTAGGATTTTTTAGCGCTTATTTTTCCATTTATTTATAAATATTCTTACGTAGTTAATAATCAATATGAGCATATTCCGATTATTCTCTCGCATCTATACCGATCCTACCTCTTAAATGACTGGTATGTAAATGTTAGCCGAAATTTCGGTCCGCGGACATTTTTTGCTTATTATATGGCAAAAACTGCGCAATTTATGACAATACCGGGTACATTTTTTTTCCACTATGTAATATATATTTTCCTTGTAAGTATCGCTACTTTCCGACTCAGCCATTTTTTTTCCGCAATAATTATATTTTACTTTTAACTGTAATTACGGTTCTGTTTGGCTCAACAATTGCTTTGGGAGGGGATTATTTGATAACCCGCGATTTTTATGCGTCTCAACTGCCATTGGGACTATTACTCTTTGGTATCGTACAGCTTTTGGATAATAAATATTTCCTTTCTGCCTTATGTTTTTCTTTTGCTTCTTATCTTCATCCTCAAGTCGGAATAATCGGAGGATCAATTGCATTTTCAGCCTATTTTGTAAGTACTGATAAAACCGAAGCTATCCGGTTGGTTAAATCTTTTATGTTTTATGCAGTAATAATCTTACCTCTCTATATTCTTTATAAAAACGAAATTGATCCCGTCTTTTAAAAATTAACCAGAATAGACTGATTGGCATTGTAGTTTATATGCGGGGACCGCACCATTTTCTTCCTTCCAGCTGGCTAATGGCGCATTATTTGTGGTTTGTTTCCATGCTGATTTTATTTTGTTTTTTCCTCTTCCGACAATTTAAGATAAATAAAAGCAAAGCTTTGTACTTATTTACTTTAACAACAATTATTATTTTCCTCTGTATAATTGGATTTATCGGGACTGAATTATTTCCAATTTATCAGATAACCATCTTACAATTTTACCGATTCACCGTTCTTATTTACTGGATATCAGCTGTTTTAATTTATGGAACTATCTTTAATATGGTCATCAACAATAATTCAAATATAATTCTTCTTTTACTTCCGCTGTTCCTCCCCATAATCCGCAATATTCAGTTTAATAAAGTATATCTGACCTCCATTATTATTTTATTTTTTCTAATGATTTTTTCCAGAAAATTACCTAAGTATCTTTTTATCTTGATTCTTATTCTTGGCTTTGGTTTGCAGCACTATCATGAAAGATTAAATATTAATTCCATTATCGGTCATCCTACAACCGAAAGCACTTTAGCATTATGGGTAAAAAACAATACTCCGAATAATAGTATTATCTTAAGTCCGCCTGATTTTGAAAAATTCCGGGTAGTATCTGAACGGGCGATTGTTGTTGACAGAAAATCGTTTCCTTTTGAAAAATATGCCATGCTCCAGTGGGCTAAAAGAATTTGCGACATAGCAAACCAACCGCAATGTAATTACCGGCATATGAATCTTTCTATTGCGGTGGATGGATATAATAACCTGACGCTTGAAGATCTGGAAAAACTTCAAAAAAAATATGCTTTTAATTACTTTGTAGGGCGCAATTTATTACCGATAAAAGCTGATTATGCTGACAGCGGCTATTATATTTATAAGTTGCCCAAAGCAGAGAATAATGGTGAGGGATGAGTATTAAGCTGAACCTGAAAGATAATGTTCAACCGATATTTCTTCACGTCTAATGATAAGGTCACCAAGAAAGCCCGTAAAAATAAGCTGCAGTCCGGCCAAAGTAAAAAGAAGTCCCAGTATTAATAATGGCCTGCCTCCAATTGAGGAGCCTGAAATTTTTACAATCAGCAAATAAAAATTTATAAGTAAACCGGCAGTAAAAATCAGAATGCCGATGCTTCCGAACAAATGCATCGGTTTTAGACCAAAACGGGCCAGAAACATATTGGTAAAAAAATCAAATATGGCCGGGAAAATCCTGTAATAATTATATTTGGAACTGCCTTTGAGGCGGGAACGGTGCTCAACTTCGATTTCGGTAACGCGATAACCGTCCATAGCGATTGTGACAGGCAGATAACGGTGAAATTCTCCCAGGAAATAGCGGGGATTTAACACTTCTTTTTTAAAAACTTTGAGACCGCAATTGACATCATGAAGCTTAATTCCGCTAAACAAATAAAGTAATTTATTCCAGACTAAAGAAGACAATTTTTTAAGAAAAGTATCGGAACGATTTTTCCGCCAGCCGACAACAACCTGATATCCCTTTTTCAATTGACCCAATAATTTACCGATCTCCTGCGGTTTGTCTTGACCATCGGAATCTATCGTAACAATAATATCCCCTGTGGCTTTGGTAAATCCGACCAGATAAGCAACGGATTTGCCAAAGTTTTTTCTTAAAGTAAAAACTTTAAGATTACGATATCTCTTTTCTAGCTTGGTGAGAACGGTTTGGCTTTTGTCAGTTGAACCGTCGTTAACTGCCAATAATTCATAGCTGTTTGACAGATGTGCAACAGCTTCATTTAATTCCGGAATAAATTCAGGAAGATTATCCTCTTCATTAAAAATAGGAATTATCACAGACAACATTTTAGTGAATTCTAGCCGGATAATCAGTTAATTGCAAACACGATCAAAGAGTTCCTATCGGACCGGTATTTTTAAGAATTATCCAATGGGTTTGGGATAGGAAGGTTAACCCGCGCCAAGTAAGAAGAAAATAAACAATAAGAGCTGATATCAAAATTTTGGGATTAACAGAAAATATTTCAGCAAATACAAGACATACAGCGAAAAGAGAAACAGTCAAATAAAATGAAGACATATGATTGGGAAGAAAGAAAAATGGCAAAGCTGCCATAAAAAACCAAAGCAGAGAAAAAATAAATAAACGGTAATTTATTTTCCGGGATTTAATATAATAAAAAAAGCCATAAGCAAATAGTATTAAAAACAAAATAAATAATATAAATATAGAATAATCGGATGATCTTTTAATTCCCTCGGGGAGATTTAAAGCCCTAAATAAATACCATCTCACCAGGGGTAAAAAGGCAAATAAGCTTGTGGTGTAGGAACTGCTTTTGGGCAATCCAAAGACGGACGTTTTTAGTATAAGGTATATAATATCCAGTGATAGAAACACAGCAAAGAATTTTTTCCATTTCCGGAAATAATAAAAAGTCAAAATAAGTAGTAGAGGAAAAACAAATAAGACTTCGTTACTTAATAAAGCAGCTATATAGGAAACAGTCGATAAAATTTGGGATTTTTTTATCCATAACAGATAAAGTGAAAGAAAAATAAAAAAATTGCCCAAGACAAAATAAGAAACGGCAATCCAATAGTAGTTGGCGAACAATGAGACGTTAAAGGCATAAAAAAATACGACAGTATGAGCTTTTAAATCATTATTTAATATTTTTTGGCTCAAACGGAAAATCAGGTATAACGAGAGAGATGAGATGAAAAATAATATAAGATGAAAACCGAGAGGATTAAGCCCAAAAATCATTCTTCCGACTGAATAAAATAACTGGAAAGAAAGCGGGCGGTAAATCCCTTGAGGAAGTGCGGTGAAAAAATCAGAAATTTTGGGAGAGGTGAGAAAAATAATGTCATCCTGAAAAAAGGGGGCAGTAAATGACGGCCAATAGATAAGTATTGTCAGAAGAATAATTGAAATGAATATTAACAAATTTCTTTTATTCAAATAATTTTCTTTTTTTGCCAATAATAAAAAATCATCAGGGTGGTGGACACACCTGTTAATCCAAAAGCCAGAATCAGGGATATAGCCGGACCGAGGCGACCATAAATGGGAATAAAAATCAAATTACCCAGAACCACAATTGCCAGTTGAATCACACTGTTAACGGTAAGAATAAACGGCTTTTTAAAATAATAAATGGCTACCGATACTGCCGGAACCGATCCAACGAAAAAGATCATCGACAATAGAAGGAGACGAAAAACCGGCACCGCAGGATCCGTCTTTTCACCGAACAGAATAATCATAAAAGGACGGGCCATCATGATCATGAACAAGATAGTACTGATCAGTCCCAAAGTTGCAAAAATAATTTTCCTGAGATATTTTTTTAATTCGTAAAGGTCGGTAATAACAGCAATCTTTGGAGCGATAACAGTCAAAAAACTGCCAGACAAGAGCGGATAAATGGAAATGACCCTGGAGGCTGTTGAATAAATTCCGGCTTCGGTGGCATTTTTGATCGAAACCAACATCAAAACATCCAACCTATAGGCAATTGACGTGAACATACGGGCAATCCCCAGAAGATAGGCAAAGCGCAACAATTTTTTAACATCAGCCACCTTGGACTTATAATTTAGAAAATCAAAATTAATAAATAATAAAGTAACCAAGAGAAGAATAGCTAAAGATAATGTCTGAGTGAGGACAGAATTATCAAGAGTAATGGCAGTAATAACCAGTATTATCAGAAGTAATATCAACCTTAATAAGCCACCGAAAGCAGTCAGGAAGGAAACAGTCAGGAACTTATATCTTGCGGAAAGACTGTAATTGATAAAATTTACCAATATAGCACAGAAAATACCGACAGCGGTCAGGATGACCAAATTATTAAAGTTTGGCGAATGAAATAGAATCAGGGAAAGTTTTTTTGACAGAATAATAATTAACAAAGATACCAGGAGAGAGATGACAATCTGAGTGGCAAAAGCAGCTTTTAAAAAACTCTTTAATTTTTCCTGACGATCTTCCAAAGGCGGTAAAAAAGACGATAATGATTGACCTATACCAATATCAGAAAGTTCGCTGGTTAAGATCATCAGAGATAAAAGGGCGGAAAAATAACCAAAATCGGCAAACGTCAAATTGCGGACTAAGATAACAGTAAATAAAAAAGAGAAAAAAGCCGATAGAACATTACCCAGAAAGACAGTGTAAGTATTACGGGCTGTAGGAGAAAAAAATAAAGTCTTTAATAATCTAATTTTTGATTTCATCTCTAATCTGTTGACAAATAAAGGTAATTTCCCCTGGTGTCAGATTATAACCGGAGGGCAAGTTAAGACCATGCTGAAAAAGATAATTGGAATTAGGGAATTTTTGGCTGGATTTATAAGGGGGTAGCAGATTGACGGGGAAGAAAAACGGTCTGGTTTCAATACCTTTATTTTTTAATTTTTCCATAACTTCATCGCGGGTTAAAGGATAAGGATCATCAATTATGACGGAATATAGCCAGCAAACCGGTTTAGCTTCGTAATCCGTTTTGGGAATAATTATTCCCGGAGTGTTTTCCAGATAACGATTATAAAGGGAGGCAAGACGAGATTTGAATTTTAAGAAGAAGTGTATTTTTTCCAATTGAGCCAGGCCAATGGCAGCCTGGAGGTTAGTAAGACGGTAGTTAAAACCGATAAGCGGATGGTAGTAACGACGACCTGGCTTTTGACCGTGATCCCGTAAAACGCGCATCCTCATAGCCAGTTGTTTGGCATCGGTAGTTACCATTCCCCCTTCACCTGTCGTTATGATTTTATTGCCGTAAAAACTGAAACAACCAACATGACCGACACTGCCTACTTTTTTCCATAATGATTTTATTTTCACCAAAGCTCCATGGGCTTCAGCGGCGTCTTCAATTACCTGAAGATTATATTTATTGGCAATATCCATTATTTGATCCAGATTGGCGGGAATACCGTAAAGATGAACAGCCATTATGGCCTTGGTACGTGAATTTATTCTTTTAATTATTTCTTTGGGATCTAATTGCCAGCTTTGGCGGTTAACATCACAGAGAACGGGTCTGGCACCGCAATAAGTTATGGCATTAACGCTGGCAATAAAGGTCAGATCGGGCACGATTACTTCGTCTCCCTTGCCTATCCCAAGAGCTGTTAGAGCCAGATGAAGAGCGGCTGTACCGTTGGAGGTAGTTACAGCATAGCGGCAACCGATAAATTCCGCGAACTTTTGTTCGAATTTAATTAAATATTCTCCCTGGGAAGATATCCAGGATGATTTCAAAACCCGGTTAAGGTAGATATTTTCATTTCCGGTTAAATCCGGATAAGCAATGGGTATGAATTTTTTGATATTCTTCACTTTTTGACTGAGAGGATGTAGACATGGATATTATCCCACAATTTTGCTGCACGGACGCGAAATTCCATCAGGAAACGCAATTTGTCTTCCTGCCATTTAGCAATAGTATCGCTGTTTGAACGGGAGTCAATCATTGATAACAAAACTATAGAATGCGGCTGGCCTGAAACCGCCTGATCATAATTTAACCAGCCAAAATAACTGTCCAGATAAGAATGGAGCGGTTTGCCTAAATAATATTCAAAAAGATAGCCCCAACCGGCAAATCTGGGACAATCCCCCAAAGCTTCCAGATTATAATTTTCTCCTCTTATATATTGGCGGGCAAAATCCAACACAGCTAATTTACGGTTATAATTAAAACTATTTTGAGCCGTGAAAAGGGTAATTAAATTAAGAGTAAAGAATAAACTGATTATAAAGGAAACTATCAGTTGACCGTGTTCTTTTTGCCAAATAATCCCCACTGACACTCCCAAAATAATTGCCAATAAAGGAAAGAGGGATAACAGATAATACTCATGAAATGATCTGGGGTAAAAAAGAACCGAAATTATTGTAAGTAAAAATACGGAGATTATAAGTAAGAAGGGGAATTTTTTTCTGCCTTCTCTGAAATGAGATTTATATGAAATTAGGAAATACAGCAAACCAAAAAAACTTAAGCCGACAATTTCAGGGTAAGCATTCTTCTTAACCCAAGTTAAATCTTTACAGAGCCCTTTTTCAGCAAACAAGTCCGGGAATGGCGGAATAAAAATAAATCGGCCGAAGAAGTTTGTCAGGACTTTTATTCTTTCCGGGAGCTTAGATTGATCAGTCTGAAATACGGTCCTACCGGTAACTAAATTAATTACAGCACTGGAATTGGGGAAATTATGACGCAATTCAAAGATAATAAGAGGCAACTGCAGTATTAAGAATATGATAAGAGAGTAAAGCAGAATTCTTTTTTTTATTGATTTGAATTTCCGGTAAAGAACATAAATGATCAGCGGAGTATAAATAAGCAGGGATAAATGAGTGTGGAAGGCAAGACCGAAAATTACGGCAAGATAAATAAGATAATGCTGGCGGTTAAGATTGATCTGATAAAGAAAGTAGATTATTAAAAGAGATAATAAGGGAACAAGTGACGGATTCCAGAAACTGCGGTCATAGAAGGAAGCCAGGAAGGAAACCGCATAAAAGAAAGAGGAAAAAAGGGCAGCTTTTTGATTAAACAATTTGTCAACAATATAATAGATAAGCCAAGTGGTAATAACGCCCATAAATGAAGCAGTGAATGCCCAACCAAGAGGGTTTCCCCGAAAAATAAGATAAGGAAGTGCAGCCAGGTATATAAAAAGCGGGCCTAAATAAATTCCCGTGCCTCCGGCATTAACGCCGATGAGAGGAAAATGCTTGCCGGTAATTATATTCCTGACCAAAAAAGCTTCATATTCCTGATCCATCCCGAAAGAAAACCAATCGACCAAATGGTAAAACCTGAAGAAGAAGGAGAGGAATAAAATAACTAACAAAACAAGAGAAACCGGCTTAAGGTTACCGATTTTTATCCTGGCCATATAAATTCCCTATCTTTAGATATTTTAGCAGAAAAGCAAGGTTAACAGTCAATGAAAAGAAAATTTGAGTCAACAATAAGTTCCCCTTGAAAAACCAGGGTTTATACTGGCTGGCCTGAATTATAAATACTGAAAGCAAAGACAGATCATAATAGGTTAAAGCAATTAAATATAAAGCGTACCAATGAAGAATAAACATCAGAACAACCAACAATTTGGTGGCTAAAGGCAACAGGAGCGGAAATATCTGAAAAAGTTCACGCCAACCAATCAGAATAAAGAGCAAATGGGAAATAATAAGAGGAAAAAAATATCTTCCCTGAACACCGAGATGGAATTTAAACCCACTTTCAACAAACTGCAACCAGTCAAAAAGATAAACGCCCAAAAAGAAAGCGAGATTGGCAAAAAGTAAATAGATTATTCCGTTTACCGGCCAACGATTTATTTTTTGGCGATTTCTTATAAAAAAGAAAATAAATCCGATCAGGGATAAAAGTATCAGCCAATTAATAATTCTATGAACAATCCTCGGATAGGTGACACCTAACCAATTATAGACACCCCAATACCAGGGTAATACCTCGCGGTAAAGATGGGGAAAAGCATAAGTCTTAAGATTAATTAAAAATTTAGGCAAATCAAAACCGTAAGCTAATTTAGACAACAAAATTTGCGGACCCAGCCGGAAAACAGAGAAGAATGTGAGAAACAAAAAAATTATAAACATATAAATAGCCGCTTTAAAAAATCTTTTTTCAGGGCCGGTTTTTAAGGTTATAATTTTATAGAAAATCAGAAGAAAACTTAAAGGCAGGGTTATATAAAACTGGGGTTTAGCATAAATACCAAGCAGCGTGGTCAAGATTAAAGCAAGTAAATATTTACGGGAAAAAACAGATTTTATTAATTTTAAAGAAATAAATAAATAAACACTGAAAATAAAGTTACTGATATTGTCGCTATTAATTCCGGCACTGACAAAGGAAAACATAGGCTGGAAAGCGACCAAAAGAGTAAGCGAATATGACAAAAAGCTATTGCCTGAAAAAATCACTTTTACCGTTTTAAACGAGATATAAACAGTTCCGATATAAAAAATAATCTGAAAAATCCTGGCTAAAAAAACCCTATTAATTAGATTGTTAAAATAAAAAATTTTGTATAAAACTGCCAGCAATATATAATAAAGCGGCGGGTAACGACTGGCTTCTTTGCCGACCATTTGCCGGTTTTTTAAATCTTTAGCCAGAAATAGAATTTCTCTTTCATATAAACCGGTTAAGTTATTTGAATAGGGAATCCGGTATTCCGGGTGAAAGGTAAATTTGTTATTACCATACCTGTCTCTTTTAGTACCCAGTAACTCTTCTGATAAATAAATTTCCTTCGTCAGATCATTATTATCACCGTTAGGCGAATTACCTTTTTCAGCCAGATAGGCAACTTGGGCAAAATGCGCCTGCTCATCGGGAAAATGCCATAGGGGAACCAGGATTATCCAAATGAATTCTTTAATAAAAAAGGCCAATAAAAGAAAAATAAGAAATTTTTTATTCATATTTTTCAGTTTTGTTTTTGTTTGATTACTATCCCCAGTCCGAAAAGCAAAAAACCGATTCCAAACAGAACTTTACTAACCTTTTCTATTAACCATTGTTGAGGTTTTCTATAAACAGGTACTGTTAAAATTGAAATTAAAATATGGTAAAAAACATAGAAAAATGAAATAAAAACCAGGATTAATCTTCTGGGAAAAGAAACTTTGTTATACTTGGCAAACCAGGCTTGACCGGCAGCGAAAGACCTTTTTAACAAATATGAGACTTTTAATTTAAAATCCTGGATAATATGCCGGAACAGCAGGTCGGGAGAGTAGTAGACAAAAATATCTTTTCCATTATTCAGCTGCCAGAGACGTTCAAAAAAAGCGGTTTCTTCATGCGCGGAAATATATAGACCCTGCATTCCGATCCGAGTGTCAAATCCGCCGAGCTGCAATAAGATTTTTTTATTGATCATCATATTGGAACCGTTTAAGCTTTCTCCCTTTTTCAAAAAACGTCCTTTTTGCCCGAGTTTATTTATAGTCGGGGAATAATATTCTTCTTTGAACCAGTCTGGTTTTCCCCCAGGCAAAACAGGTTCTTCAGGGCCACCGACGGCCAAAGGAGAAGGTTTTATTGTCCGAAACAGATTTAAGGCGTTTTTTAACCAATCTTTGGGCATTTGAGCATCATCGTCAATAAAGGCAATATACTCCCCTGCCGATTTCTTAATACCCAGATTTCTGGCCCGGGAAAGGCCAGGTTTATATTCCCGAAAGTAAAATATTTTATTATCGGGATATAGAGACTTAAATTTACCGATAAGTTTTTCCGTGTTTTTTGCCGGGCCGTTATCAATGACAACGATTTCATACTTATTTTTAGTTAATGACTGATCAATGAGACATATAAGGGCAGATTTTAATAAATCGGGCCGGTTATAGGTACAAATTACGACCGATATTTCCATATCTAGTTTATCCGAACAATCTTCTTACCTTATGCAAAAGATGGTCGGAAAATTTGTTTTCCCGGTATAAAACTATTTCTTTTTTAATTTTTTTAACAGTATTTTTTTTCTCCGCGGAATTAATTTTTTGAGCGAAATAAGGGAAAAACTGATATTTCTCCAGGATCAGCTGTCTGGCTTTTTTGATGCTATTTAAGTTTTTCAGCCAATGATCGCTTGAAATAAGTCTATTTATTTTCTTATAAATATCGGGGTCGTCCAGATCAAAGGTAAATAAAGAATCCTTGGGGAAATAATGGCTAATATTAGTGCAACCGGAATAAATCGGCATAGTGTATGAAAGAAAACAATCAGCCAGTTTCTCCGTCCAATTATCAAGTCCGTGGTAATTTTCGATGACAATGGAATAACGATAAGGCGACAGGCCTTCCCACTTTCCTCCCCTGACAATTTTGGTATAGCCCAATTTTAATAACCGCTCCCTTAATTTGTTCGGACTTTCTGATTTATTACCAATGGTGTAAATATCTGTGGTAGCAATAAAATCAAATCGTAAATTTTTTTTGAGTTTTTTCAATAATTCAAGCCTGGTTACATGGCCCCTGACGTTTTTTTTTAAACTGGTAATACAGGATAAAGTAAATTTTTTTTTCGGAACAGGCATGGAATTCAACTCATCATAACTTTTGTTTATATGCCAAGGTAAAGCAGGCTGGCTGTATTCGTATTTTTCTTCCTTAAAGGCGCGGTCAACCGTGAATACTCTGGAGTAAATTTTCGGTATAAATTTTAAATCCCTGAATATTGGATAGGGAGGTTCCTGGGCAACCAGCCAAATATTTTCAGGCGGACATTTTACCTTGATTGTCAAAGGAGAATAATTCAAGACAATTAAATAATCGCATTCTTTTACCGGTTTTAAAGTAAAACGGACATTTTTCCAGATGCCGAGATTTCCGGAAGTCTGTCTAAGCAAATCCGGATACGACCAATTTTTAACAATATAAGCAACTTTGTATTTCACTTACTTTTTGATTTCCCGATTAAACCTTCTTTAAAAGCCGTATATCTGCTATTTATCTGCCTCAAGTATATTTTACTGTCATCATTAAGGTAATAAGCCTGTTGTTTTAAGATTTTCCTTTTTATCAAACCCAAAAAACCGATCAACCAATACCAACCGGTATTGGGCTCTGAGATATTTTTAAACTTCATCCTGTTCTGAAATCTATTTATCGGTTTGTCATTTAAATATATTTTTCTGATACAATCCATCAGACTAATTATCGGATCAGAATTGACAAAAAATTTACGGATTGCCCAGGATTTAAGAAGTTTTGGTTCTTCAAGGTGTATTTCCCGGCATAAATTTAAAAAATGAGATTGTGTTTTAATTTTTTTAACTAATTTATACCATGGAGCAATTAAGGCATTCGGCAGTTTATATGGTTCCAGCATAAAGGTCGGCCTGTCGGCAATGGAAGCTTCGATAAGACTGGTGGAAAAAGATGAAACCACCATGTTGCTAGCCAAAATCCATTCCCTGACGGAATAGTCTTTAATGATATTTAATTTGGATGTAATTCCCGGCGATAATTTTTCCAATACGGATGTGAAATAGGCAGCACTTATGGCAGGCCTGGGACGCAATATTATTTCAACGTTATTAAATTTATCACCGGCTGTCTGTAACCATTTAAGTACTTCGAATATGGCTTTGCCACAGTAGTTTCTCATAATTAATGCCGTCTTTCTGTCCTGGCCATTCTTGATAATTTCCTCAAACTGATGGTCGGAATAAAAAAACCAGCTGTAATTTTCAGGGAAAAAAATCCATTTTTTCTTAGGATCCAGATTAAACTTCTTAGATAAATCAAGGCGATTTTTGAAGATTTTATTATACGGTTTTTTATAAAGCTTATAAGCCGGATGACCGTTAATAATTATATTTTCCCTAGGAATTCCCCTTTTTTGAAGGAATTCACTTCTTTCCCTGCTCCAGCAGTGGTGCAAAACTTGCTCTTTAGCAAACCAATCCTGGGGCGCTTTGTATTCCAGATTGGCTTTATAAAATATCTGTTCCCAAGCCATGTTGAAATAAATTACATCAGGAAATTTAAGAAGAATTTTTTTCAGCATCCGATCATTGACGGAATAACAATAGGGAAGGATTATAATTTTGGGATGGAAATCTTTTAAATATACCGGAGGAAGATCGGATGTAAAAGGCAAAATAGTAATTTTCTGCCCGAATTTTTTTTTAAATAAAACTGAAACAGCACAGGCAACATCCAATTCCCGCGAAATATGCTCGATAAACCAGATGATATTCCCCTTTTTCATTTTAAGAGGTCAATAACTGAAGAAATGATATTGGCGCTGTCCATACCTATTTTTCTTAAAAATTCTGAACGGAAACCTGTTTCCGGAAATGAGTTAAGTGAAATTACTTTTATCAGTTTAAACTCAATTTTATTTAGATTCAAAAATGAAAGTAGGGATTCAGCCATACCACCTTTAACGAAATGATCTTCAATGATTAAAAGAGGTAAACCGCGAAGGGAGGCTTTTTTAAGATCATCCTTATCAAAATCGACCAGCCAGGGATAATTCCAGACTTCTACCTGAATGCCCCTTTTGGAAAGTTCATCTGTTGCTAAAAGTATTTCTCCCAAAACTACCGGACCAATACCGATTGCTAAGGCATTTTTTCCGGGACGAATTTTATGGGGAAAACCTTTTTTGAGAAAAACAGGAGGAGCCGGTAATTCTATGGCCGACCTAGACATAGAAAGACGCAGGTAGAGTATATTTCCAAGAGCCCCGCGAAAGTATCTTGAAATGATATTTTGAACATCAAGGCCGGAAACAGGCTGATACATTACTATTCCAGGAATATTTTTCATGCAGGCAATATCCCGGAAAGCCTGATGTGATTTACCGGGAGTGGCCGGAATAACACCCGACATATTGCCTACAATAAGTGCTTTGGCATTTTCGCTAGCAAGATTATAGAGCTGTTCATTAGCCCGAGAAGTCAGGAAAGCAGCATAGGTGCTAAGTACCGGTAAATAACCTAAGCGGGAAAAAGATACCGCTACTGACACCATATTCTGTTCCATTATGCCCATTTCAAAAAATCTTTGAGGATATTTTTGATGAAATGGAATAAATCCGCAATCTTCTTCCAAATCAGCATCAAAAACCACAATGTTTTCATAAATTCCAGCCGAATCTAATAATCCTTTGGCAAAACCGGCAGTTAAACTGTCTCCTTTAATCCCCTGCTCTATAGGCTCTATAGGAATATTTTTAAAAGATTGATTTAAATCCCAACTAAATCCTAATCTTTGCAGAGGTTTTTTGATACGTGAGAATATTTCATTGAAGGCAAGCTCTAACTGGTCCTTATGCGGAGACTTATTATGCCAGATATACTTGTCAGAAGTTTTCCTTAATATACGAGTGTGTTCCATGAATGAAATACCCTGACCTTTTAGGGAGTGGGAATAAAAAATTTTTGGTCTTCCCTTTTTCTTTTTTAATTCTGAAAAAATCTGCCTGATCTTTGATATTTTTCTGCCATCCCCTTCTATAATTTCAAAACCCATATTTTTCCAGGCAGAAATCAGATCACCGTAGAAAACAATATTTGAAGTTAACTGATCAGTCTGAACTTTATTATCATCAATAATTATGAATAAATTATCCAATCTATTACTGCCTGCGCTTAAGAATGCTTCCCAGCACTGTCCCTCCTGTAGTTCCCCATCACCGACAATAACAATAACATTGCCTCCCTGCTTGAACCTTTTTTTTGCCAGGGCGAAACCTACTGCTTTGGATAAACCGATGGCCAATGAGCCGGTATTGGCTTGGATACCGGGGGTTTCTATATCACAGTGGCCGGCCAACCCACCTAACCTTCTTAACTTATTTAACATTTCCGTTTCAAAATAACCCTTAGCAGCCAGAACGGCATAAAGAGCAGGAGCTGCATGGCCTTTGGAGAGGATAAAAATATCACGGTTTTTAGGTTCTTTTGTTTTTGGATCAAATTTAAAAGAACGGAAATAAATTTCAGTCAGCAGTTCGACAATAGAAAGAGAGGCACCTAAATGTCCGGTACCGGCTCGGGCAACGGACAAGAGAGTATTAAAACGGATCAAATCGGCAATAAGAGGAAGATTAGTGGGATTTTTTGCCAACTGATTAAAAACTTCATATTTTATATAGCCAAGATTAGTTAATAAGTTCATATTTTAAACGGAATGATGTTAATTTGCGGTAATTTGGCTTTTCTGGTTTTAATTAAATATTCGGCATAAATCCAGTCTTTTTTGGAATTAATATCGTAGCCTTCATAATTACTGGTAATAAAAGGGAGAATATTTTTACCTGAAATTGAAATGCTTTTAAGTGGAATTTCGGATTTAGCTATCTCAAGACTGGCATTCTGGGCGTAAACTTTCGGAAGTGCCTGGAAAGGCAGACTGTGCCATTCAATCTTTTCTTTTGTTTGGCCAGAAATAACAGGAATTAAGCGATTATTGACTATTTTCCACATTTTTGCGGGATGCTGAGATGCCAGCTCAACAGCGCGCAATGAATCAGCAGATTCTTCACTTGTAATTTTGTCCCAGGCTTTTTTTATCATCTCAACAGTTCTAAAAGGACTGGTCGGCCTGAGAATTGCAAAATATTCCGGCAGATTATTTTTTCCAATCTTTGCCAACGTGAATTTAAGCCATTCAATATCCGGAGATACAGCTGACGCATATTTTTTAGGTCTTAAGAAAGGTATATCAGCCCCATAATATTTGGCAATTGTGGCAATTTTTTCATTGTCAGTTGACACAATAACCCGTGAGAAAATATTAGACTTAAAGGCAACGGAAATGGTATAGGCAATCAGAGGATGACCGGCAAGAATTTTGATATTCTTATTTATTATTCTTTTGGAGCCCTGGCGGGCGGGAATTAGAGCAATGATGTTTTTCATACGGCAGAGGGATCATGTTTGACGTAGACGGTTTGCATATCGGAATAAAAGTCCAGAGCTTCAATACCCGGCTCCCTGGTACCATTACCCGATTGCTTTACTCCCCCAAAAGGCAGGTGAGGTTCACTGCCATAGGTCGGACCGTTAACGGAGACTACCCCGGCCTGAATATTTTTAATAAATTCCTGGATTCGATTATTATTATTGGTATGAATAGCACTAGTTAATCCGTAAGAGGAGTTATTTGCCAGCGCCACGGCCTCTTTAAAATCCCTGACTTTATGTAGGCTGGTTACCGGGCCGAACAGTTCACAGTCATAAATATCAGATTTAACGGTGACATTTTCCAGAATTGTAGGAGAAATAAAAAATCCCTTTTTAAATTTTCCCTCGGTTAATCTATAGCCGCCAATTAATATTTTCACTCCCTCTTTTTTGGCCTGTTGGAGGGCAGTTAATATTTTATTCAACTGCTTTTCATTGATGACGGGCCCCAAATTATCACTATCACTTATTCCAACTTTTAAATTTTTAGCTTTTTCTATGAGCATCTTTTTGAATTTTTCATAAATGGAGGAAAAAACTACTATTCTACTAGCTGAAGCGCATCTCTGGCCGGCGTTAGAAAACGCGGATGAAATGGCGAAATCGGATGCTTTGTCAAGGTCAGCGTCATCGCAAACCACAAAAGGATTTTTCCCGCCCAATTCCAAACTTAATTTTACAAACCGAGAGGATACTTTTTGGGCAATCAAGCGGCCGGTTTCTTCCGAACCGGTAAAACTGACTAAGTTTATTCTTTCATCCTCAAGAAGAGCGTTACCGACTTCCACCCCTTTTCCCTGAAGGACCGAAAAAATTCCTTCCGGCAAGCCGGCCTCTTTTAAGATTTTGGCAAACCAAACCGGAGTATACGGGGTATCTGATGAGGCTTTAAGTATTACGGTATTGCCGCATAAAAGGGAGGGGAAAGATTTCCAGGCGACATTGGCAATGGGAGTGTTAAAAGGAATAATTAAAGCACAAACACCGACAGGCTTTCTAATGATCATGGCGGACCGGTCAGGCATGGCGCTTGAAGTAACTTTGCCGTAAAAACGCCGGCCTTCTCCGGCATAAAAAAATCCCAACTCGGCGGCTCCGTCCGTTTCGGCCAGGGCGTCTTTGACAGATTTACCAGTTTCCAAATGGACGATTTGGGCAATTTCATCCCTTTTTTTTTGCAGCAGAATTGAAGCCTGACGTAAAATATTAGCCCGGGAGATAATGGGTGTATTTTTCCATTCCGTGAGTTTCTTTTCAGCTTGCGAAACGGCATTATCAACATCCTTTTCATTTCCCCTGGTAATTTGACTTAAGAGTCTTCCATCTGCAGGATTTATTTTAGGGATAAAATCACCTGGTGATGATTCGATTTCTCTATCTTCAATCCAATGATAAATTTTTTTAGGGTAAGTTTTGTCAGCCATTTAATTATTGGAATAAAGTAATGAATAAAACTCCTATTACCATCACAAAAGCTCCCACAATCCTCTCTTTAATTCTTTTTTCCCTAAAAATTAGATAGCCAAATATAACTGAAAAAAGTGCGCTTGTCCGTTTAATGGATATTACATACGAGACAAATGCAAGCTGTATCGCTGCCATGCTAAAAAAAGTGTTTAATACTTGAAAAAAACCTATTGGTATTATTACGCGAGCATGCTTTATTAATTGTGGTAATCGTCCCTTCAATCGATAAACAATAACTGGAAATAAAGTAATAACAATAAAAACCTGCAAAGCAAATACCCAAAATAAAGGAGATGAGTGAACAACCCCAATTTTATCGAAATTCGCACTAATACTCCATAAAAAAGCA